>Ga0209149_1002505_pt1 | contig 10353 bp, 5 predicted proteins | sample WorMetTyACAVOLI2_FD_187423 | JGI IMG/M metagenome (GOLD analysis project Ga0209149, IMG submission 187423) | Marine gutless worms symbiont microbial communities from Max Planck institute for Marine Microbiology, Germany - Olavius algarvensis... ...
GGGGGGGGGGTTATGTCCGATCACCGGGCGGGCTGGGGTCCCGCCCAGTCCCCTCCTCGCTGTACCAAATGTAACAGCCCACCCATCAACGGCCAGTGTACCAACTTCATATAGTTTGATGTGGCAATATAATTGTCTCTACACTCTAAAGGGTTAAAACAATTACTAGTGTGTACTTTGAAACAGGAGAACGTCTACACGAGACACATGGCAGGACACGCTAGTAACATGATGAGTGGACGGGTCCCGTCGGATCACGGTTGTGCTACCGGCGATCGCTATCACGTCTTCCCCGATGTAGACGCGCTGTACCCTGGTCGACGACGTCACAGCATGGTAGACGGAAACGACGAGATGAAGAAAGCTGGACGGCTGTTTCGTCCGGCGACGATGTCGGTGGACGCGGCCGACGTGTCGGGGGAGCCGGTCGGGATGTCGGGCCGCTACAGCGGTCTGTTCTCTCCGTCGGCGCCGGTCGCCGACTCGGCGTCGTACGGGAAGTTCGGCCGGGGGCACAAGTCGGCGGCAGGCGGCGGCAGCCTGGTCGACGCGCTCAACGACGCGTCGTCGCCCGCCAGCGGCGGGAATCGGTCGGACTGCGGCGACGGCGTCGCCTCGAGCCCGCTGGCGGTCAACGGCGGAACAGGTGCACTGATGAGCGACGGCGGCAGCTCGTCCATCTTCTCCGGGTCCTTCGGCTACGACGTCGAGGACGTCGGACTTTACCGGCGCTCCATGTCGCGTGACGACGGCGCGACGTTTCGGCCTCCGGTCGGCTACCCGTTCGCACAGCCGTATCTCAACCACGCCACTCATCACCAGACTGATACGTCGTCCTTCGTTCTGCGACAGCCCACCGACCACCAGTTGTCGCTGCTGCCCCATCAGCAGCAGGACCACCCGCCTCAGAACAGTTCCATATTCTACGGCCAGGGCTCGGGACTGGCCGACGCCGACGGGGCGATGACCGGCGGTCGTGAGCCCTCGCCGGGGGACAGCCGCACCCGACGCTACTTCTCCCCGGCGGCGGGGTACTTCGGCGCGACCGCGACACCTGGAGGAGTCATGTCGTCGCCGTACGGTGGAACGGAGTCGGCGGCGACTCGGTACGACGGCGCTCTCGGCTCTCTCAACAGCTACCTTCAGCGAGGCGGCGCTTTTACGTCGCCCGGCATGGCATCGGCGCTACACCACCTCGCCCGGTCACTCCCGGTCTTTCGATAGACCGAATTCGAGTCTATTTTTAGTAACGAAATGGTTGTGAACTTAGACACCGTGTGTCTGTTTCTGGTACCAGATTTTCCGCCATTCGGCGCAACAAATTGGTATCAGAAAATGTATTACTACGTCTGCAGCGCGTAGCAGTAACTGCTTTTCTGGTTTACGGCGCTGATTTCAGTTTCTAGAACGTGTATCTGTGACTTATAAGTGTAAACGCACGAGATGTTATAAGTGTAATCAGTCCAATACATACGACTTAGTGTTCTTGTAAGACTGTCGCGCTCAAACTGCGGTCGTCGTAGCAATTTTGTTCCGTGATCTCCGTGCAATATTTTCAGAGTAGATGTCATTTTACTGTATCCTTTCTCGCGGGCAATGTTTATTGAAAATACTATTAGCCCGGTGAACCAAATTTGAAAGCCGTGCGCAAACCGTCTTCTATTCGATATTGAGTAGTTGCACATAATGTTTTCATAGGTTGTTTTTGTTGTTTTCGTTGTGATTAGGGTCGGTCTTGTTTGCGTCGTTATTCTATCGACAGATGCTGCCTTCGTGATGAAACAATGGCTTGTTATAGTTAAGCATTAAAGCTGTTTAAACTCTTCTGTTTTGCTAGGATGATTTTCGTTGAACTGTTGTTGTGTTCTATTTTGTGCGCGTTAGTTTGTACTAGGATATTACACAGCCTACATTGAAAGAAGCTGTTCTCACAGAACAGTGCAAGGTACCATTATGACATGTGCCTTTATAAATTATGATGACATTTGTAACACTTCACAATACCGACAAACTAACTCACTTAGGCACTTTTCTGCGAGTTTATCCACGGACCAAATATTTCGATGCAAGCAGCGGGGTTTACGGGGTACGACCTGTCTCTCACCAACAATGATTGACAGCCGTCGTATGCGGTGCGTGGATAGAGGCGCCATCTGTCGAATACAACAATGCTTTTGTGTGTTGATAGGCAGCGGACATTACTATGATAACAGAAATAGCCTAGTATCTGGTTATCTTTCCGGTTCAGGCTTTTACACGTTGTTGGGTCTACTTTGGACTGTTTTGAAGATGTTTCGAATTGTTTTGCTCACACAAACGCACCGGCGTTATAACTTGTAGATGCATGCATGCAGCATGGCCGTTGGTAGGCCTACTCAGAAACGGCCTAGAAACCCAGATGTCCACAAAGATGTCCTTTCTTTTATTTGTTTCATATTCCAGTTTCGTCTTCTGCTATAAATGCAGTATGATGTCCGGTGGTCACAGGTCTAGTCGCTCCAAAGTGGCCGGTATAGGTCGACGGTACGCAGAACTACGTCAAGCCCAGCCAGAGCATGAGACAGGGAGCGTTTTGTCGCCACATTCTCACAGTTTTGCTCGATCTTATTTAACTTCCGTGCTTCTTCGAGGATGGCAGTTGCAAGATTGTGAACGGACTAATTGCGGTATGACTAATTACCACATCGGGCAGCATCGGACTTGAACTGAGCACCTGGATTTCGGAATTGCCATCTCGTGGGTCTGTTAGGGTCAGGACCTCGCCTTATGCGTCGGATAGGGTCAGCACTCAGCAGTACAGGTTAGAGCCAGTTTTCCAAAAAATGCCCTCCTCGTAGATCGGTTAGGTCGCAAGGTGGTTCACTGTGTTTGCTTGTGTGATCAAAACGCGGATGAATCTCTATGAATCCTATCATCATCGTTTATTACGCCAAGAGGCAGCACACAAATCATACATATTACTAGTAAGAAAATTGACTTAAAAACAAAAGAGCATATACATATATCCCTACATAAGCAAATATACTAAAAATGCTAAAATACTGATCAGTTATGCGGCTAGATGCTCAGTTCAGATCCGATGTGGTCCGATGTCAGTCCGATGCGGTAATTAGTCATACCTATACTGTTTTGGTTATGCCATATCGGGCGTGCGTCGAATCTAACGACGTTGTGAAATGTCGTGCCTGCACGTTAACATCTATTGTGATTGACACACACAATATCAGTTGTGATGTGCTAATCGCGTTACAGCTGTCGACTTTTCTGTTCGTGTCTTCTATATATTTTAAGCGCCTCACTTTACGTTAGTAAAAGAGGCGCTTATTGAGATAGGCTGTGTCGTGACGTCGTTGGTTGTTGGTTGTCACGCGCGTGCACTGTGGCCAAGCGGTGCATCCTAGGCCTATAGTTACTGTGGAACACTAATAGGAAACCCTACCCCAGGAATTCAATGGTACAACTTTCGACCCCCTGGGATGACCCCGGGGAATGGGCCCCCCGTGAGGCGCTTTTGTCAAATTACTTTGACCTCTTGTTTATTGTTCTGTATAGCGCCTAGTTGAGGCTGGTGCGGCTCCAGGTGCTGTTTGGCCCAAATTCTGGCTCCTCTGACGGACATTCACATGCTTTTAACGGGTTGCCGTAGATAAGCTCTCCCGAAGATTCGAAGAATCCTCCGGGAGATACACCGGAAACACTAACTCTAACTTTAACCCTAACCCTAAATTCTAACCATAACTCTAAGTTAGGTTAGTGTTTCCGAGGGGGATTTTTTTCTGAGGGTTTTCTCTGGGGGGAATGTCTCCTGGCATCCTTTTAACGTCCTTAGCGCTTAAAGACGTTTTGGGGTATTTATGGGTATTTCTGGAGTATTTTGGGGGTATTTCTAAAAAAACTACCTATAGTGACAGTATACCCAACATTGTGATGGACTAATAGTATGCATCCTTGAGCAGCTTTAAATCAATGTGTCAATCAATACTTTTCTCACGTCCACAAATTGCGTACCCCTTAAAACTTCCGGCCAAGTGTTGCATAACCCTACCGCCCCCCCCCCCTAATACGGGCCTGGTTCTGTACAGACGAATGTGTACGGTGCTGGTATCTTCTTGGTTGATAGACTGTTTCCATCGCTGCTGATGATAGCCACCCGATTTTGCCGTATCAATTGCATGGTTGTCACTGAGTTGTTCACCATACAGTTAATGGCCTAGATAGGTTAACCCTTTAATGGGCACAGGTAATTATAGTGCCACATAGAATAATATGAAGTTGGTACACTGGCGGCCGCTCCCCCCAGGCCCCTCCTGGCTGTACCAAATGTAACAAATAGGGCCATAACGTTATTTTGGATATCTGAAATAAATGTTTTTTTTTCTGTGATATCCAAAATTCTTATTCTGTATATCTCAAATAAGTATTTTGAATATCCGAAATAAAATTGATGTTTTCAATTAATTTGAATATCCAAAATATTCTGGATATCCGAAATATTGATTTGCGATATCCGAAATAACTGTTTTGGATATATGGAAAATGAATAAATGTTAATTCCGCTTGCCATAGTCAAGGTCATTTTGTGACAGCTGTGGTTTCTGTGTGTGTGTTGAAAATCTGAAGGTGCGGTCCTTATTACTCATTTGATTGGCATCAAGCATCAGCAAAACACGAAAAAAAACGTTTCTAAAACGCGTAGTTGTGCGTCACGTCATTGTAGTCATGCCCAGGTTCTTGAAAGAGTAGGCAGCAATGGTGTCAAGTGTCAGGGCGTGGTAGAGAAATCCAGTACTTGACCCACACTGTGTGCGTCGTTCGCGTCACGCCGAGATTCGAATAACATTTTCAACGTCCCGTCATAGATCGGTGTACACTGCGTGCCCTTTCAGTAACTAGTAATTTAGCATTCGCCGTCAGGGCTACGTGCACCTGCGAGGGCTCCAACAGATTCATTACACTGTCCGGGGTTCATCCAGTCTGCCTATTGTGTATAGGTACTGTTGCCGCAATCACCCGCAATGTTTAATTTTGCGTAATTGTTACGTTCGGTTATTCCACACGGTAGCACAGTACGTGGGGTTACTTTCGTACGGCCGCAGTTTAGTGGTAAATTGTTTTGCATCAGAAATGAACTGGAAAACCGCAGGGGTCGACAATGATTCCTCTGCCATGTCTCCAAATCATATCTTCGGCCTCGTGTGACCTTGGCCTTTGACTTCGTGACCCCCGAAGACGATCGTTTCATGCCCTGGCCTGGCGGACCGCATGTGCCGATTCGCATCAAAATCCGGATGAGTCGTTTTTGTCTGGCGTCAGCACAGCACACGCGCGGTATTGATATAGCAATTTTGTCCGTCTGTCTGTCCGTCTGTCACGCTCCGGTATTGTATAGAAACGGCTTAACATATCATACTTTATTGAGCATATCATTCTAGTTTTCGCAGTACTAAATATCTTTGCGAAATTCCAACGGGATCACCCCATACGTGGGAGGGGGCGTTGATACAAGTGGGATATATAAATTTCGCGATTTTCGATCAATATCTGGCTAGATGTGGGAAACGATACAAGATAGGGCCAAAGTTGCTACGGAACGGCAACGGGAAATCATATGCGCTCTATCGAATTACTACATTTCTGATGACCTTGAGTGATCTTTGAAGGTCATTTCTGTGACACACGATCTGTTGGCGATATGTTTCTTGTTAAAATATCGTGTTCACAACGGACGAACGGAGCTGTAGAGAACACGAATGTTTTTGAATGTACGCTATGTCTTCTAAAACTCGATTCCCGGTTACATTTTCAAATAAATCGAAGAAATCTGGCCTAATATCATCATTTTTGTTACAAGGAATTACCATAATATCATTAGTTAATTGCATACACTCCTTTGCGAAATATGTAAAAAAATAGGAAACCAGAATAACAGTAACATCACGCGCTAGCGCGTCGTTATTGAGAAGATACATTTCTATTGTCTTTTTTAAAAGTTTAGTTTTTGTGACTTACGGTGTTGCATTTTCTTGTTAATGTTTTATGAAGTGAAATGACCGAACTTTTTTATTTCTGACTATACACTTATTTTTTTTCAAAGCTAAAAAACCATCACGTCAGTTACTGCTCACTAGCCTCTGCTCTGGCTGCCCTGTGATCAACCTCAGCTGGTTCTCTGTTTTTAATATTTAAAAAAACAAGTGCCCAAGTGTAGATTAAATGGCGAATCTTTCTACGAAAAATTATTTATATTGGACTACATGTGTTAGAGTTATTAGAAAGTGTAACAAGGGTCCGGTTTTTTTAGACAGTGTATATTGGAGTATTGAATAGAATGTAAGCGAATACGCCGTTGCATTTTGAAATGAGTTATCCCGTCGTAATTTGAAGTCAGAGCGAGCTTTTATGTTTATTTATTATTAAATCTGATCTGATTTGATCTGAACACGCTTTGCATTACTGAACAAACGCATTACAAAGACTAAATTTTGAATTAAAATATTCTGTAAGTCGTGCAGAAGTCTAACAGCAGGAAATACGACGTTTGGTTCTACTGTGTTACACTGAGGTCTGTATGGAACTGTAGAGTGTTTTCAGTATCTGGTTTCGCCTTCGTGTTATGAAACTTATTTACAACATTGTTACTTTCGTTTTTATTTATCTTTTTAGTTCTAGTCTTCCTTTTAGTCTTATAACTATTTCCTTGTTTTAGTTTCTTTTCAGTTTTCTTGCTTTTTTATTTCATTTTTACGTGTTGTTTTTCAGTTTCGATTTTAAGTTAGTTTTTGCATCCAAGTGTATTTAATAGGTGCATTAGTTGGCAGTATAGAAAGTTAGAAACATGCCTTCATCTGTTTGTGATTGTGAGCAACAGTGTCACGTTTTCACATCAACTTCTGGAAATACGCGCGTGGCGTTCAAAGTTAATAGTAACTCTGTTGCGTTTTCGAGTCTTCTTTTCGAACGAATAGATATTCGTCCTGCTTGTTACCAGTTATCATTTTCGCTTTCTTTTCATTTCGGTTTTAATTAACGACTATGTTGTTTTTCGTTTTTGTCTGTTTTATTTTTTTTTGTTTTCGTAATCGTAAATTGCACTGGTTCATGAGCTCCACTCGGCTGTTTTTTTTTCACTTTTTATATCTGCACGAAATCACGGATATTTTCACGCGTGGTTGGTCGTAGCTTCAGTCCGTGACGATCAAGCGCAGATACGTAATTTTAGCTTGTGAAGCACCAGACGACCGGGACTTGTACAATGAAATGTAACCCAAACTTCTGCACACCCTGAAGCTAAGCACGGCACTGCGTCGCCACTAGACGTGCCCTCGAGTTTAAATGTTTCGGCAAACTTGTGATATTTATAGTATAAGAAGAGATTTTGTAAACCAAGGACGGCTAATCAGGAGTAACTTCAATACTGCTAGTTACGTCTGCCAAGGACGTTATGCTTTTTATCGGTTTATTTGTTTGTTTGTTTGCTACAGTGATTGTTCAAAAATCACCAAGTCTGAACCCTTGTAAACTTTTCTATTTAACACAGTTGTTTTTCTTACTGATCGCCAGCGCCTCTGAAGCGGGGCCGGGACCTCGCCCCGACCTCACTGGCGGAGTTTACAGCGCTCCGTCAGACCCCTTATCTGCTGGGAGGGGACTTACTTCCCCTTCACAGAACCCCAAACCCCCACTGTCGGCCTTTGCCTCGGGTTTTGCCCCTCTGGCCAAAACGACTCCCACACTGCTTTTCAACAAATCGAGCACTGCTCTAAACTCACGAGTGGAGGATGCAGTGGGCCCATAAAAATGTCCGTTCTTTTCGATACAGCGACTGGAAACCGCACCGTTTTCGTTTCAGCGCGTTTAAAGTGTTGGCAAAGTAATGCAAGGACAGCGTATAGAAGACGGTATTTGTATATTGATGTACGGTTTGAGAAGTGTTGCGAGAATTTGTGGCTATCTTAGGTTTTGTAGAGTCGTAGTGCGTCCGTTTGTTGTCTAGTGAATTCGGGACAGAAATGCGAGTTTGCCTGTCGATATTATATATATATATATATATATATATTTCTTGCGCTGTCGACTGCGTGTCTTATCGTCCGATTGCATCGTATACGTACGACGAATGATTGGCTCATCTTCTTAAGGGTACGAACTACGGAGTCTTATCCAGCAAGTCATCGCTAACGCATCTATCGATTCGTTCTTGTTCAGGTGGCAGTTTGTAAGTTTTTTTGCGAATTTTACGAGTCGAGCTAAAATGGGGTAATGAACGTTTTTATGCTCAAAAATACTGTGATTAGTTGTATCGATTATTGCCTTGTCGTAATGTGAATTTGTTATAGTACTGATGTTAGGCCGTGGCTGCAGTTGTAAACGCGTCAGCGCTTTAATCTGCGCAAAGCCGAATGTACAGCAGAAAACAACTCAACTCAGCTCAACTGGAATTCGCAGTTGAGTGGAGTTGAATTGAGGTTTCTGGTGTGCATTGGGCTTGAAAAGCATTGCACTGCCTCGATGTTGCGTTTTACTATATGCTCTGTAGAACAGTTTACTATCATAATTCAGTACGTTCCACAGAACATTTAATGTATATGAAGTCTTCAACCAGTCATGGATCCAGGAATACTGGCTTCGCCATACGAAGGGCAGTGTTAATGTTATTTCCGCCAAATACATCTAGTAGATACTGGCAATAGTTTTAATATTTTGGTTGACACAGATTGGCTTAGTTCTTTGTAACGCATGTGGGATAAATAGTAATCGTTTCACTGACATCTGGTAGCTTTAAATTGTCATATTTGGCATTTGATGTGAAGACCTAGCATTCAGTTGCCAGTGTAGGCCTACGAGTCTTTTCATTGCCTTATAAAGGTATAAGGGTACTTTGTTGCGAGTGTTTATTGTCAGCCGCTCTAAGTGGTTAAAATGTACACTGATGTATAGCCATGTTGTTTTCGGTTGTTTCAAGGCAGTAACTGCTGGTTTTACGGTTATGATTTGTTTTATACAGCACTGACAGTTAGATGGTATAATTGTTAATGTCAGAAGTGTACTTTCTACACAGTCGTTGTTATTGCATTTGATTGACGTCATTTCATTCGCTGTGAAGTGGCTTCTTCCGATCGGCATAATAGTCGGAATTTACACTGCATCTCGATAATTGAATGCCAGGCCCGTAGCCATCCTTCTGATAACGGGGGATCGTTTTCCACAGATTTTGGACCTTTTTCGGGTTTGAAAATGGAGTTCTCAATGGCTGTCTGGGAGAAACCTTGATTTAAAAAAAAATAATAATGATTGATGACGTAACTTTGTAGTCAAAGCTCGAATCTACGTGGTAAGTCCACTCGATTTTATTAATTCTATTTCATAGACGGACGATATTTTAGATGTTAGCGCTCGAACGTCAGCGGAAAAGTAGTGGACCTTTTATCGCCAAGGTGGTCGTCCGACCGCTCCGACCGCCTTGGCTACGGGCCCGAATGCTACGTAAAATATCATATTAATTACACTAATAATGCGTTTATTTCCGTAGTTGATAATTGCAATTAACAAATGAATAACAAACTGGCATGCATTCTTAAACACCAAACGCAACACACAAAGTTCATCGTGGGCGTAGGCTGCTACTAATAACAATTATTATGTGTTCTATACAATATTTATACTAATACCGTAAATTAAAAATATATTAAGTTAATAAATTCATGAATACAAACAGAACACAACAAACGAACGCCTGGTTTAATGTAGGATAATTTTATATTTACATTTAATTTCTTTGTTTCAATTTACAAATTTCGGTACTGCCAACCACCCGGATTCGAAACCAGGTCTTTGTCATGCAGCGTCGCGATACTTGACCAGTTTTTCTGTGTACACTTTATGATAAGCTCTAGGTATTTCTCCGCTTGTGTTACACAAAAAAAACGATGGCGCGATACTATGCATTGTTCGGCCATGTCAAATTATTATTACATTAAATTTAAGTCGTTGTTATTAAACCACTAATGGCGTAGCCAGTATGAATGAGCTTCTCCCCAGACTTCCATAACCCTGTGAATTGTGTACTAGCTAAGCTGTTGCGGGCGTGTTTGGCCGGGTTTTGCCCAACCCACAGACCCGCTATGGGAGCACGACGCTCCCCCACTCCATAATTGGTTGGGGGAAGTGAATCCCTCTCCCCATTGCCCACCCCTCGACATCTTCGCTTGCCAGGCCCCAATTAGTTCCTGGGGAAAATTGTTCTGGGGATAATAATAATAATAATAATAAGCACGACAATGTTTATGGTGCTGTCATCATGGCAGAGCCATTGCGAGAGTTCACCCGGTTCATTTGATGAATGTAGAATGGCGCCAA
>Ga0209149_1002506_pt1 | contig 10353 bp, 4 predicted proteins | sample WorMetTyACAVOLI2_FD_187423 | JGI IMG/M metagenome (GOLD analysis project Ga0209149, IMG submission 187423) | Marine gutless worms symbiont microbial communities from Max Planck institute for Marine Microbiology, Germany - Olavius algarvensis... ...
GGGGGAGTGGAGGGGTTTGCCCCCCCCCCCCTGTGTGAATCCTAAATACGCCACTGTGTGTGGTTAGGCATGTAATGTCCTGGATGTAGCATGGTTGACCGAGATCGTTTTTTATTCACCGGTTGGTTGGCGTGACGTCACACTTAACTAACTGCACTGTGGTTGAGAATGAAAAACGCGGCTAAACATCGAAGCATTGCAGCATGGTTAAAAATATCTCAACACCAGCGCTGCGGCAAGGTAAAATATATGGAGTGAACGCAGGTACAGCAACATTCACTGCCAGCAGCACATCGCTGTTACGGCGTTTTCCTGAAACAGGCACACTGCTTTCATTTTGTCCGACCCTTTTCTAGAACCCGTTCATTGGCTTTTCTTGCTCTCCATGATACTCGTAATACCTGTCTCAAATCCTTCACTTCAAATGCTTCTATACCCAATTCATTGGCTTTTCTAATGGACCATCCTTCACATCCATAGGTGACAACTTTGGCCATACCAAAACTTTTAGTAACCAGTTGTCCGACCCCGACTGAATTTGTGAAGCATGTAGAGCAGTCATCCTACTCTGGTTCATCATGCTACAAATATTATACATAAAAATAAACTGGTTTACGAAAGAGTAGTTATAGGCCTAATACATGTACTCCCTTCAACAGTAGCATGCCATTCACTGCTTGCTTGTCAAGGTCAGGAAGCATAGACCTGACAGTTATTATGTACTATGGTGATCCTGCATGGATCTCACTAAGTAGTAGAGGCTGACTGTAAGTAAGTAAGAGTATTTATGTTGTGTGCGGTGCACATGTAGGTGCTGCAGGGCAAGCTGCGACGAGCCGAGCGCTTGCTGCAGCAGAAAGAACTGCGCATCACTGAGCTGACGTCACGCTGTCATCGTCTTGAGAAGGAACGCAGCAAGGTTGCTAGCAAACCTCAGTCACAGCAGCAGCCACAGCCAGATGCCAACAAGCATGCTTAAGACGTCACCTGTTAGCACTACGTCTCACTTACAATACATTCTTCTCTATACACATATTTTATATACATTACTTAATTTTTACAATTACACTGTATTTTATCACTTTTCATCCAACACTCCATTTTTGTCACGTATGTATAGGGCATCAATATATTGAAAGCATTCATGTATGCAGTACTACAATATTTGCCGTTAACATTTTTGTCGCTTTAACGTAAATGACGCTTTAATAACCCACTGCTTGTTGCTAGAAACACTGCACATACAGTAGCTGTTCAAGGCAGCATGTGCAACTGCTAACATCACGTGCGTTCATGTGAGTAGTTAATGTTTTTTGATGTTTTAATAACCTGTTTATTTTCATTTATGACCTCACTTGACCGATGATACCATGTTGCTCCCTGTACCATATTACTGCGAAGTATTTGAAATTTCTGAACATACCCTAATACTATATGACATGCCATGAATAGCAATTGTTTTGCCAGCTTGGAAGAAACTGATTTCTGAAGAAAACTGCTTAAAATCACATTCTCACAAAGTGTTCATTTTCTTTGTATATTTCATATATGCAGCAAATGCATTAACTGAGTAGGCAACATACAGACACGGCAATCATAAACTGTACAATCACTTTAAACTATCAACAACTACTTGGTGACAAGAGTCTGACGGAAAACAAAACAATGTCAGAATTTTTATTTCACCGACTTGCCAACACAAGACTAGAGACATTAGGTCATGACGATGACCAACAAATGACTACCCAGCTGGCACAGCATGGTTTATCGGTAGTTTAGAATTGGTTTAGAATACACTGAATGGACACGAACGTTTAGTTAACCACTTCTAAACGTTTGTCACTAGTTTAAATCTAATCGTTTAGATTTAAACTAGGGTAAACGTTTACCTAACGTTTAGAAGTGGTTAAGAAAACGTTTCAACTAAAACGTTCGATAAACGGACATTCTGAACCTATTCTAAACGCAATCGTTAAAAAAAACGTTTACTAAACGTTTGTGTGCCCGTTGGGTAATATGGTCAAGTGGCAACTGTAGTGTTGATTTCACAAACCGTCTCAAATAAATATGGTACAAGCTAAGTGTAGTGGTAACAGACTGATAGTTGCACTACAAAAAGAAATTTAGTAGTCAATTGCATATTAACAAAACATCAGAATTTAATTTTCTTTTTCTTCTTCACAGACTCTTTCTTTTCTCCTTCTGCAAGTCGCTTTTCAAGAGCGAGTCGTCTTTGCAGTTCGATTTCCTGAACATCATATGAACACAATGTCATTGAGTGCAACGTTACTGAGGCCTTTTAATGTTGCGCTGTGCACTAAATTTGTTCAAAGATCACATAAGCATATGTTACAGCAATGCGATTTACCACTGATGATACATATTTAAATAAATGCTTGTCAGTTAAGGGAGCTTTCGGGAATGAAAAAACACTGTGCCGAGATGTCCTTAATAACACCACCAAGACATGCAGGTTACAATGTGAATTGAACCCAGGTCATACACACAGCAGTCATTGCTTTCTCTAATAATAATTTGCATATTTAATAACCGGCTAAAATGACAGCTAGTTAACTACTCAAAAAGGGTATCAGCCTAGACGACAGTCAAGATGAGACGCCCCGGCCCACCCTTGTGCAGTGAGTTTGTTGCGGCCTATATCCACAGTTTAGTATTTCTGAGTAATTATCACGCGACCCTTCCTACATACAGCATCATTACGCATGGCTCCCTGTCCGTCCGTCATTATTTTACCTGTAATATTATGTAATATTAATGAAAAAATCAGTGAGCAACATGTCGCCTTGGTATTTTTAGCTGTGTTAAATTCGTGTAATATTTGGATTTTTTGGCACTTTCTTTTGCTGGGGTTTTTTAGTACTGGGCACAGAATCAAGGCACAAATGCACACATGCAACAGGGATGTCATTAATAAATTGTGAAATGATGTCACCTAATGAAAGAAGATGAATTTTAGAAGCTGTAACAAGAATTATGAATAAGGTCAGCATGAACAATGCCACATAAGCTTCTCTGACATGACTAATAAGACAAATATCAAAGTATTCTTCACAAAATATATTCGGAAAAAGCAGCTACGATTAAGTTTTTACGTTTGTCTGGTCATTACCAGTTGTATCGCACCTTAGATGGAGTGCTGCTTGCAGATGAAGGTGCTGCAGACAAATCGTTTTGTAAACAACCATCCATGCTTGTGTCTTCTCCTGAAACAATTGCATCTCCATGTATGACGAGACAAATCATCAAGTGTCGATGACACTACTGTTCAGGCAGAGCCAGACAACTACTGCAGCTATGTTCTCGATGTACTGTGTGAACTGGCTTGAGGGTAATGTAGCACGAGCAGAATCCAGTGTTGACATTAGTTCATTTACACAGTCGCATAATCATACTACACTGGCACACGTCGGCATTTTACGCATAAACGACGAAAGACAATCAGTACTGATAAACTGCACAGATATATCACAGCTGTCAATCAAGCATCTGCAAGCCCTTATATGCTTCCCTGGCTCTGGGATCTACAGTCCAGCAGCTCTCGGGGCAATGTGATTATTACCATAGCATTGGACACGACTGTCCATGTCCATCAGGACTTCATCTTCTGTCAATAGATATTTTGAGCAAGCATTTTGGTCCACAAGTTTTACTCGTCACAACCATTTAACAAAATGTTTTTATCTTCACTATAAAATCACATCACTTTTAATGACATCCTCTTTACACTGCTGCTAGCAAAGAATTTTAACGACAAAACCAATTATTTTCAGATATGCAGAGGCAGCATTCCTTCAGCTATGTTGTCTAAACTTTTTGTGTAAATAAACAACATACAGAGTAAGATATGCAGTTTAAAGCTACGGGGTCCGATAATTATGACGCGCTGTGTATGTTGTAAAAGCTTCCCACTTAAATTTTTAATGAGCGGAAAATTTAAGATATCACTAACAGAATGAAAATAATAACTAAAATATGATAAAATATGAAAGCTACGTGTAGCACTTCTTACATTAGTGCACACTAATGTAACAGTTTAATTAACAAACAAGTAGCTATGCTGTCGCAAAGAGGCCGCACGATGCTTCGTGTCTGTCAGTAGTTAGATTTATCACTGCATGCAGTTAAATGCGCCGTTCTGTTGTCTTTGGCGTAACATTGAGGCTTCTTGTCATAAACATTTTGTGGTCTTCTCCCGCAATCAACACCACCGCTTACTACCAGCGATGTATCACAACTTGCGAGACGCTGGTCGAGGTCTACCGGCGACTCTGTTGACAACACTGGCTTGTTGTAGAGCTAACTGCAGGCACTAAAGCCAGACATAGGCTCAAAATCGCGATTTCTGCCTAACCCACCTGCATTCGATGCCCTCGTTAGGGGGGTTCCCATTGGAATATTGTTATGCCGTTTGGCACGGGAAAACTAGAATGGCGTGGCTACCCGACGGTGAAAATTTTTTATTATGTTTATTCGTTTCAACACAACTCACGAACGTGACAGACACACACACACAGAGACACACAGACACCGCATGACAGCATAGGCCACGCTTATGCATAGCATCGCGCAGCAAAAAGCAACTAAATTATAAGTTAACAGCAAACAAACTAACCACTGTGTTCAGTAGAATTCTGCATAGAACAAAATTCACCAACTTTCATTAGTTCACTGTATAACAGTTGGCTATATGTACTGAATGCAGACGATGCTGTGTCTTGTATACAACTGTGTAAATTCTACAATACAAAACAAGTTACGATATAAATACAATAATTTACACACAAAATATTATACCTAATGCATTTAAATTTTCACATATACATAACAAAATAACATGTATCAGGTACAGAAGGACTTAGGACACATTACAGGTCATTTCGTGGACAACTTTGTGAGTCAGATGACCCAACCAACAGCATCATAGCACTGAAAGTCAACAGTCAACCACATCAAGGGCCAATACCACTATGCCCACCTCACTAACAGGTAAAGTAAAGAATGTAACAAAGGAATTTTAAAATATATATATAGCACCACAGCCCCCACACATACGACAAAGACAAAAAGCGTCACCACCGGAATCATCCGAAATAATGGCGTCCGTAGATAAGTAGTACCTAAGAGATAACCGCCCTGCTATTTGATCGCGAACTTCGCCTTTAACTTGACATTAATACATTGCACCAATTAAATATTCTTTCGCACAAGCAATCGAAATATTGCCGAAAATTAACGGGTTTAAACAATATTACTTACGCAAGCAGGAACTTGTTTACTTCTGCGCGATGTAGTTGTGATGCGGTTTATTCCTCTGCCCAATGGCAGCTCGTATTTCGAAGTGTCCGCCATTTTTTGGGGTGGTAATTTTGATGACATTCGTCGCAATGCTACGAATCTATGGAATTGCCTCTAGAAATTTTATATTAGTATCTCTATGTATAGCACCATGAAGCCCAAAGATACAAAGGTGCTGAAAGATAGAGAGCTAAACCAAACAGGATCAAAGCCCGATACAGTCAACTGCCTTCTAAGAAATGCTTGTACTACTGCGAATCATTATAGTGGTACACAATACTGTTGCACACAAAGAGTTCTGTTAATACTCCCCCTCCTCCAGACCAAAATCACCTCTCAGACATGGCCAAGTGGAGGTAAGGGGGTGTTATTTTACAAATCTAACTTTCAGTTAATGGAAGGCTCAATTATAATGCATGTAGCAGAATTAATATACACAAAAACATCTCCACTAATTTCTGTATTAAATATTAGATGGGGATTACTGACTTCAGGCAGTAGGGCATTCTGATTGAATACAACTTCATCAAATGCAGTGGTCTCCAGTTTCTCTGTAAATCAACAGTCAACACACATCATAACAATGACAACTAGAAGTTGTAGTCGTCGCTAGCGCTCTCGACGACATGTAGGCTGAAAGCCGTCTTGCAGTTGTTAGCCGTAGTCTGCCTCGGAGACAGACATTTGTCGAAAATCAATATGGCGGCCGTCCCCATGTTGTGTCGTATAATATAATAATTTCTGAACCCAATGCGGGTACTTTACCATATCTAATGGTATTTGTAAATTCAACTTTCTAGCTCCAGTAGTTTCCGAGATAATACGGGGGTCCCAAATTCACATTAAGGGGCCCTGCTCCCCCCAGATGCCCCTAGCAGAAAAATTTTGACACACCCCAAGTACTTGCTTATACCTATATAACCGTACAGTGTAAGCGTCATAGCTCCAAAAACGTGCGACTGACGGAGGGCTCTCTGTATAATAGTTTTCACATTGAAAGGTCCCCCAAAATGGGGTTTTGGGTGATTTTGGGGGTAGGTGCGAAGATATTTGGTGGGAAAGTACATTCGTCCTCAGAATTGTGCGTCTTCAGACATCTTTGGTCCAGATCTTACGCCCCGTGTAGTAGCATTTTGTATAGGTATAGCCATTTGCCATAGGCGAAAATTTTGGCAAGTTTGGGGGTCCCCAGCTCCCCTACCAGAAGTCGCAGGAAATCTCCAGTCCTGGCAGGCACCCCTTTGGACCTTCGACTACCACACAGAAAAATCGGAATCATTCTGCACTGTAACCCCTGGGCTGTAGGCTGGTCACTGGAAGGTATGTTTTAGGGTTTTGTATAGGAAAAATAGGCCAAAATCCGCAACCCTACGTCGTGGAGAAAAGTTGGCCGACCTTGGAAACTCCCTGGCCCTTGGACTACAACGTGGAGTTAAACAGTATCTCTCTGCAGTGCATCCCATGACCTGTAGCCTGCTCTGAGTGAGGTGCCTGTTTGACCGATTTTCTATTTCAGATTTTTGGGGAAAATGACCACTAAATTGAAAATTTTCGAAAGTCTTTTCGGATTCCGCGATGGGACACCGAACTACGTTTCGTGACCAAATTTGGTCAAATCGTTCGTTGTGAAGTTGCCAAAAGGTCCTCTGGATTACCACACAAAAAAACTCAGGCTCCGCGGGAGTTGTCCCAGCCCCATTTTGCCCAAAATTGGCCGATCGCACCCAAAATTCCCTGAACGTTGAAACCCCTTGACATGTCCACGTATACCGAATTTGGTCCGGATCGGCTGCGCTTTGCTGGACTTATTCCGAAAGATTGAGTTTTCGGCCCCAAAAGTAATTACAATATAGGATTTCAGCCTACAATAATAATACAATGTTTATGGCACTGTCATTGTGGTAACAGAATCACCACAAAACATAATCAACAGCAACCATGACATTGTAGCACTACAGCTAAAATGAATTAAGATAATTCCATATGCATGATATTATCTACAATACTTGCAATATCTAATTAAGTACATCAAAGAAAAACATTACAGCAGTATACACAATGGTAGTACAATTTTCCATTCTGTACTGTTTACTATCAATGCCAACCACCCACAGTGCTATGCAGCGACCAACAAACTACAAAGCTAACGATGACGATCACATGCATAGTTCACTGTGGACTCACAACACACAAAGTTCAGCTTACACTCTGCCATCCTGTGATGATAATATTTTTAACAGCCATATATCTCCAACAGACTCAAAATACTCAATTACCTACTTTCTGACTTACAATCAGCTGGCTTAGATAATCACCATAAATTCTTCACCTCATTGGAATACCGAGATATTTCACAACAATAACAGTAAAGCTATATATCAAGTCAACCGAAACATTCTTACAGACTCAAAATTTCCTAACAGACAGATTACATGCTGGTGTGGAAACTGTCCCTTAAAGTAAGTAAAAGTAAGTAAAAAGTCGATTTATACAGCGCATCGACGTGAAACCTCTAATGCGCTGAATGCATCAGTACGTTGCGAACAGAAACGTCTTCAGAAATTGTCTGAAACTGTTCCCGCCAATAATCGGGTTACGCAAGTTGTCCGGCAAAGAATTCCAGACCGACGGACCAGCCACACAGAAAGCCCGTCAGCCATAGGAGCTGAGCTGGTGACACGGTACGACCAGGAGCCGCTGGGCAGCGGAGCGAAGATGTTGCCGTGATGCGACGCCTGCGACTGGCTGGCACAATTCCACGAGGTACTGAGCTCAGTACCCAGCGCTCTGTGACCTTCGATATGCAGCGCCACAGAAAAACGTTTTACTTACTTACCCACAAATCTGGGATACCATAATTAACAACTGACACTACTCACTTTGGCTGACACTAGCTCCTTGTGCCTTTAGATCAGCTATTTCTCTGTCTTTGTTTTTCAGCAGCGTAACCAGTTCATTCTTCTGTCGATTCAGCCCAGACACCATTGCCACTAATGGCTCAGTCAAGTGATGGCGCACCTGAAGCATTATAAAGTAAACGTCCAAATTCAATAGGTGGGATAAACACAATATTGGATAAAGTTTCCAACTGTTATTATGAAAAAGCAATTATGTCTACACAGAGCACACGACACATTGTTCACTTGGCATGTTAAAGTTCTGTTTGCTGTCATTTATTTATCAATGCATTTTTCACAATATTACTGTCACTTTATCTTTCTGTGAGATGTTCTGTTACAACTTACACAACAGCACTCATATATGCTCCATATGTTAGCAAAACATACATCGACTCAAAACTACAGATCGAACAGTCTGACCACAAATAGATCGGAACGGCCCAGGACTAGTTTATAATTTAGATTGGCCCAAGCCAGTACCACTTGTACAACGCCCACCCAGTAGGCTACATTAAATTAATCAAAGGTTCATGAAAAATACAAACATGGTGGGCAGGCAGTGACATGTGTGCACAAGATTTCCATTAATGCAGTATGTTACTTTTCATTACATCAGAACTCTGGTCAAAACAGTAATTTTACACTATATTTTGTGAATGCAATATAAAAATGCCACGTACAGACCGGTGCCAGTCAAAAAAAATTCACGTACAGGTCCGATCCAACTGTAGACTGGCCCGGAATGGAGCCAAACACTGGATCGGCTCACACTCTACTCAGAACACTAGAGAAATTACCATATCCAGAGAAACCGGAGATGCATAAAATTTCCAGCAGAAAGGCAGCCCTGATAGCTTAGACGTGACAGTGAGGGTCAGCTGCAAATCCGATGACAACAAGATGTCACAGCGGCTGTCACTGTTACATACTGTGACGCAGTGATGTATGTGAATAAGCAGCTTTGACAGCTCTATCTCAAGGCTCGGATTAATTTCCTAACAAAAGTGAAATACAAACAACAAAAACACAAATGTTTTGCAACAAATATTACTTGAAAAAATATAATACTTCATTATCGTTCGGAAAATGTTTCATTGTAAGTCATTTTTTCATGCATAAAAGCCTAGATGATTTTACTAACATTATAACTACTGCAACTGCAATGATATGACCTGTTGAAATTAAACACTCCTGTGATTGACAGTAAATACAGCTGTTAACATAACTACTAAGTACCAACAGATAGAAAGCATACAATACTTTTTAAAATTCAACATGCAAGAAAGATTACAAATAACATCAACTTTTGCACGACTGCATAACTACAGCAAACTCAGCAACTATGCACTACTAATCCAAAATATTTTCTTCTCAAACCTTTGAACGTTGTTCAACATCACCACTTTGCTGACACTCATGCCATACATTTGTGAAATCAGAAAATAAAATCTCGTAATGATGATCACTAAACACAGACTTTACAATCCATTTTCTGCCAGCAACCGTTAGGCAATGCCAAGGAGAATAACATAGACTACTGTGTTGGCAATCTAACTGCAGATCACACGGGTGCTTGCTCATCTAAACATCATCATAAAACATAAAATACCAAAATTAGTGACAACTATGTTATACTATGTTCTGTGAAAAACAATTTCATTATTAAAAATACGTCAATATTAACAAATGCCCCTCAACACCGCGAACAAGAAGAAAGAAGCCCGATATATTTTCTTCATAGGTTCTACAAATGTTAGCCAATTTAAATAAAAATTTCAGACAATATAGCCGAGGAAATGCTGAATTTGCACATATGAAAATAAATTGTCTTTCTGTTAAATATTCCTTTATCAGCAGTGATGTCAAAACGGCATTAGTAAAAGTGCAATTACAGCAATGAAATTTACCACTGAAGATCACTATTTAAATAAGTCCTGGTAAATAAACAAAAAAGTATGAAACAAAACTACTTGTGTTTCCTGAAACTGGAAAGAGTTCTAGCAGATTAAACACTTAACAGAGAAAACGACTCATTGAGTCGTGTCAATGGAATCACCGACTAGTGTCGAGGTTGTAGTCGACCGACAACCACACACTGCCCATCCAGAGGCGGCGCCACGGTTTTGAAAGTGGGGGG
>Ga0209149_1002507_pt1 | contig 10352 bp, 11 predicted proteins | sample WorMetTyACAVOLI2_FD_187423 | JGI IMG/M metagenome (GOLD analysis project Ga0209149, IMG submission 187423) | Marine gutless worms symbiont microbial communities from Max Planck institute for Marine Microbiology, Germany - Olavius algarvensis... ...
TCCGGCCCGATCAAATTTAGATATTGTGCCCTAGTTTAAGAATTAGTGGTCATTTGCCAGCTGCCGTTGTAAATGGCGGAGGAGATAGATGTTGAAAATGGAAGGAATTCAAACTTTGAAGGGCTCATGACCTTGACCTTCGATAAGGCCATACCGCATACCGTCGTGCATCACTCATCGACCTGACCTTGACCTTCGATCGGGCCATACGGCATATCGTCCTGCATCAGTCATCGACCTCTACCTATATACCAAATTTCATTCAAATTGAAGAAACTTTTTGTGGACGGACGGACGGATATTTCTCCCTTCTATATTATTAGGTCGACTTTAGGAAGTCGACCTAAAAACCTACAACACCTAAACAACAATAATGAAACACACAAGTTATGAGAGATAACACACAACATCTGTTGCACGCACAGTTTTCAGAATGTCTCGGTAAGACGCACAACATACAAACTTACTGTAGGTTCACAGTAGTATCCAGCACAACGCTGCAACTGATGTAACTGCACCAGAAACCGTGACAGAATGATCTCGAGTAAACACAGTGCAGTGGTTGTCAGTTGTGAAGTAGAACAGTGCAAAGGTTCATACGAGTGGTGTCCTGTTCTGCCTTAAACAGCACCTCATTCAACATGTCGCTACTCGTTTGGCATGATCTGCTGCACTACCTCTACTCAAGACTAAGAGTGGCCACCCACCTAGAAAAATCAGGGAATTTGAAAGTGATAAGGGAAAACATGTTACTGCCTGTGGTGTGCTACTGCAAGTAGTGCGATGGACACAAAATAAACACAACTGATGTTAATACATGTATTAAGTGCAGCATATGAGAATGAATGTATTGTACATGTAAGTATGACAGCTATATTCATGAGCGAATACTTACATGTATTATACATGTAAGTATTCGCTCAAGAATATATGTAGCTGTCATACTTATGATGGGCATATAAACAGACCAGTTAGAAATTACACATTATTTCTATTTGTATCGGTAATGCTACGTAGAACAAACTTTGAAGTGTCTGGAAAAGTCAGTGAATTTGATTCGAACTTCAGAGTGGCAACCTGTCTACTGACTGTCCGGAGACTAACCATGCTGGTAGTCGCTCATTCTCATATGCTGCACTTGTGATGGAACAGTGTGCCTCCACACACTTCAGCCGTGAAAAGACATTTCCTTCAACGTCCACGCAGCGACAGCCAGCGCGATATTGTCTTCCATCTCCTCCTGCGTTTGTTGCGATCTGTGTGACTCTGCTGCAGTGTTTGCAACTTTCTAACCAAGTTTGCTAGCAACAGGAGGATAACAGAGCAAACAGGCGTGGGTTCAGTACAAACAGTAGAAATTTTTTCCTACTTTTGAATGCATTAAACCACTTTCTACGTCTGCTGCATAGAACATCACGTGACCGAAATGTTTACTGGCCACTATTAAAATAATGCATTGTTTTTTATTTGGCAAGTTACTCAAGTGGCCAGATTTTATACATACTACACACAAAGGTTGAAATTTAAAAAAATAAAATAAAAATAAAAACAAACTTTTCGTTCACCTCTGCCATAAGTGGACATACCCAAAACAGCTAGCATATGCTACGGTAGGTATTTTTCATAACTGTTAGAAGTGTATTTAATAGGTTTTTGCTACGCTAGAAGTGTGCATATTAACCCACCCCAGTTATAGTTATCATCATGTTACTTTGAGAACAGATGTGAAATGGCTGTTGAATCATGCCATTAAACTTGCCAGGTGGTAGCACCATGCACTGGGGCGATGGGCGAGGTCTGCTGTGGTTGACCGCACTCATTAACAGGTATTTTCATTCTGCCCGACTCCTTCTCCAGCAGCGCCTCTGTAGCTCAACTCACATTATGTTGCTGTACCAATTTGATTTATACATGTTAATGATCTTTTACACAAAAAAAACAGATGCATGAATGTTTCACGGTAAACATGTTAACACGTAAGTAACGGTAACTCAGTAGTTCACACACACACACACACACACACATCAACGATAACAACACTAACAATAAATTTACCACACACATAGTCCACAGCCAACAAACGTATGCTTGTACACACTGCAATATTGCCACTAAACCGTTCAATAATGAGCATTCATTTCAAATGCATAAGTCCCACGATTAAACGGTGCAAACACAGCTACAGTGACAATACACTGCAAAGGTGACATCAAGATCTCCTAAGGCAGTAGGCAGAATCAGCAACATTCAACATTTTAGAATGACAACTCATCACCAACTCATCCCAACCATCCACCGGAATAAAACTAACAAAAATCAACATCAACTACAATATTGCAGACTGACTGTCAATATACACAGAATGGTATACTAAGTTGCCACTATGAAGTACACTGTTTCACCAGTACTGTAATGTAACAGCATTATATGCATAACGGAATAATAAACAACAGCTGTTTTGTATGTAACGATTTTACTGTATTTATTTTATATTATCATCTTCATTAATTTATACTTTTATTATATTATCAACATTGAACAATTCATCTATCAGTGTAGCATGGCACACATTACAAATCACTCGGCAACATGTGCAACACTACCGTAACTAAGACACAAAATAATCTCCGAGACGCTTCAACGGCATTCATTGATTAACCCTATCAGAAATACTTTACTTCATATCGAGGTATACTAGAGGGTATTATGTGACAATATGACTGGCTAATGGTCTGGCTGTAAACAAGACAGCTTAAAATTCATTGACAGATGGTGCATGGTGGTAAGACTGCATGACGACATCGTATTTCCGACTGTTGAGCAGAAATGCACACAACATATCAGAACTGGTATTTTAGTTGTGCAGCATGCCGACAGTTCGACAATGTGCAACACAACCAAGATCCCAGTTCTAATGCATGCTGCTGTTTTAGATCGGACTGTAAACATACAAAAAAACTACTGGTTTGACAAACAAACACACTGAAGTGTCAACAACTATGGGTAGTATACACAGCTATGATGCATAGATGCCTTTCAAGAGAAGACTGATGTATGTTTCTGGGGAAGAGCCCTCAGCCTGGCACAGTTGGCTCAAGAACAGATAACTCGGGCACTTAAGTCCAATGCTGCGCAGTGCTGGAAGACGCAGCAGCAGCTTAGCAAAGCGGCCAGGGTCGTCTGGATACTGTCGTCGGCAGTACTCCTCCAGTGTCACATAAACCTTCTCGCGCAGTGACTCCACATGTGCAGTCATCTGCAGACCCTTCGAATCTGCACGTATTGCGACAGAAATCAGACATCATCAGCATCTTAATACCACTGATGCCACCAAATATTCGTTAAGTACCGTAATACAAAAAGACAAACGGTACTGACTAGCAAATGTACAATGTACACCCATAACAGTTCAGCTAGGCATCCACAACAACCAGGATATCCTACCTAGCATCCGGGATAATCAACCCTAGCAACTCAAGTACCATAGCAACTGGGACGGACATGCCTACCGAGTTGTCTGTAGCAACCAGAATTCTGTCTTAGCAAACTAACATTATTTACTTATTTACAAAATTTCCATACACTGGAAGGTATTTTTAACTGATATTAATTTACCTACTACCAAAGAATGTTTCTAACTCTATGACAGCTTTCTTTACAGAAAGCAATGCTTTCTTTACAGAAAGCAATGACATATCCTCATTATAATTCAGCTTGTATATCACTGAGTATAATGCCTCAGTCGGAACAGCTGTGGTTGTCCGAGCAATAAATGCGTAACTATTGATGTGTCTGTCCCTTGCCATTTGTGTATTCCTTTTGATTAAATTCTTTCTAACGTGTATCATCAAGATTTTACAGAAACAGAAACTAGGCTATAGTTTGTCACATTTGTTTACTGCACAGTGTTTCGCTCCGTTTTCGCACGGAACATGGACACTGCTGTGCCTGCAGAAGAAAATGGCAACTTACAGACACTGATCTGTGTCATTGTGGCGAGACCCAGACGATGTCCCACATTGTCGAATCCTGTCCCCCTGATAAATCTGAATGGCGGCTTATCTCGGCTACACTCTGTGGATGAAGACGCTGTTTGGCGGCTGACCAATCATAGTTCATGACACGCATACAAGAAGAAGAAGACTGCACAGTCATCACCACATCAAAACATCACACACTATGCTTCTCACACAGCAAATACTATACCATGGCAGAGACAAGACTGACCTGGGTTGAAGAGCACAATGACACGTAGACAGCCGAGCTCGAACCGGTCAACACACATCGTACGCATCTTGAGCACAAGATCAGTCAGAATACGATCATAAATCTGACTCAGTCCAAAATGATCGGCTGCTTGTCCTTGACCAAGCCGCAGGCTTGTAGTCAGAGCAAGGCAGTTGTTTAGTGCTACAGATCGGTGTGCAAACGACGATATCAGCAGCTCGTTCCAGCCTTGCAGTTGCACGACAACCAAAACAACAATTATACTTCATTAAAACGTTACTCAATGCAGCAAAAAGCAATAATTACCAGCATAATTTATAGTCAGTAACTAAGGCTGTATTCTTTAATTCTTTATTCTGTTTTTTTAAATATAATCTGAACAAGCCTGTAAGTATTTGCGTAATGACAATGAAACAAAACCACTCTTATTTCCATTCTTTTGTAACACTGTGACCACTGGTCGATAATTAGCAACACTTTCAACACAGATACCGGTTATGGTGTGCATTGCTATATACAGAATCAAACTTTCAGTCTGCATTTTTTCAATCAGCATTTCACAGTTGCATACAAATCAACACAAGCAATGTTAGGTGTCAATGAGTTCCAGATAGTACGCAGGCTTTCTGCTACAGGAAGAGCAACAAATCAACACAAGCAATGTTAGGTGTCAATGAGTTCCAGATAGTACGCAGGCTTTCTGCTACAGGAAGAGAGAGCAACAACAGTTACAGACGCAACCGAAACATGACTGTATTTCACTCAAATATCGTTGAAAAATAAGACTGAAAGTTAACGAAATATCATTTTCAAAAGGCATTTTCAAAAATTTCACTCTAGCGTTAATTTGCTCCCAAAAACTTCAAAACTGAAGGGGTCAAACTGTCAAACAGGTACCTTACCCTGACCACCCCACAGCTCAGGGGACGCATTGCAGAGACATGTTGATATGCCACAAGAAACAGAAATGTAAGAAAATCACCTTATTTGTTTAATGGCATATTAAAACTATAACACAGTAAAAACAGCTTAATTTTATCCTTTACAAGAAAAATTAATGTACTTAGCATAATGTAAATTACTCCTCGTATATGGTAACACTGAATGGGTTCAGCAGTCATATTTTTGTTATTTCGACTGATGCACATACATCTGTTTATAATTCTGTGCATAAACTAATACATGAATCAAAAAGTGATTAAAAATCACGTTAACTTTTTAGAAATGACATTATATGAGTTACGAGTAATGTTCCAAAATATCAAATGTTGGCGTCACAGCTAGTATCACTAAAATCACATCACAAAACTTGACATCGATGGTTGAGAGCACAAAGGTACTATGTCCACTTTTTGATGAAATGACGTCGAGATTTTGATACCAGGTGATCGCCCGATCAATTTCCCATCTCTGGATAAAATACATGTGACATTTTAACGTGTTATAGAAACGAAGTAAAATGACTATTCAGGCAGTTTGTCAAACTTGAGTGGGTGCGCTAAGGCATTATGTCCATCCAGATAGTGCACAAAGGTGTCGACCACTGACTTAATTCCTAGGCCGTTGTTTACATCCTTATGATAAAGTAACATAGAATATTTATTGCCAGTAATTGGACGGAAGGTTGTGTTCTGTTTACATCATTGGAATATATTGTGATCTTGTAAACACAACAGTAGTCGTAGTAACTGCTACTGTCGGCTGCACAAAGGTCGTATGTCCACATAATTGGACATATGACCTTTGTGTTTTGCAATTTTCTCGAAAACGTTTTCTGGACATAGTACCTGTGTGCTGTCAACCACTGACATAATACAACATAAATCATTTTTTATTAACATACGGATATACCGGCTTTAAGTATCATCAGTTGGTCGTCAGGTGAAAGCTCGGTGAAGTGTGGAACTGCCAATGCCCAGTCGACCACTGTATGTGATATCTGACTGCAGACTGAGGTCCAAGAGTACGGTGGCATTCCATCAATATCCTCCACAGTCTGAGAACTGTCGGAATTCGAATCAATTCTCATCTCCGCCGACAAAATGCTGTCGATTAGCATTTCTCCTCCAGCTGTTGTACTTTCCGCTTCCATCTCTCCTTTCTCTGCACCCAACCGCTCTTCTTGTACCGCTACAATCAATACTCCGCTGATGAATTGCACATTTAATTTCTAAATGCATAAACATTCTTCTTTAGTACGAAGCTGAACACTACCACTAGTCAAATGCCGGTCATCAAGACAGAGATCTAACCAGTTAGACGTGCAACTGAAATATATAAAATTTGCTGTCCAGCATCGTTGATGTGCATAATGCTGAAAAAAGCAATAGAATTGCAAGGATAATTTTTTGAGTAACAGACTGAGAAAAATGGCATGTTATTAACAGTAACCACTGTGCAGCTAACAATTCGGACACACTAGAGACAGAGGGGGTCGGCAACAGCACACATTTCATGTTCACCTTCTCGCTTCATTCCAGTCTGCAGACAGCGCTGGTAGCGACATGCTTGACAACGATTACGTTGGCGCTTGTCAACGATACAGTTATTGTTCTCTCGACAAGTGTATTTGAGATCTTTACGAACTGTTCGCTTGAAGAATCCCTTACAACCTTCACAGCTGAACAGATGCACAGTTCACATACACAACAGCAACTGTGACAGCTACACACACTGTACATAAAACAACTACTTTGGGCCGTACATTAGATGGTTAAGAAAATAAGAATTTCACCAAAAGGTTAAAACTGAAGGCCAAAATCATTCAAGGCTAAAGTCTTGGCTCAGTTAAGGCTACTGGCAAAGTCTTCATGTTAAGCTAAGTCCTTTCTCTCAGAAAGCAGGCTCAATTCTCTCAGTTTCTCACATGATAATAAATTTATTTTGCACGTCCATTCAGCAGACAATGCTTAAACTTATATAAAATGAGAAACTCAGCTGTTACAGAGGCCGTGCAACTCTCCATGTCATTGGAAACTTTGCCAAGTCTCTGAAGGTGATTTGACATTACATCATTGAGTAGGGCATAAGTTACTATTAGTATTCCCATCACAACTGTCTATCTTGTACTGTTTCCAAGATATTCAACATCAAATAATGGCATGCCCTTGGTTACTTGGTTAGAAGATAATCAAGGTCACTGAAAATTGCACCAATTGACAGATCATATATGACGTCCTACTGACGTTCCACAGTACCTATGGCCCTATGTTTATCATTTCCGAGACAAAAAAAGGAAAAACGAGAATGTCAGGGCCACAACATGGTGAAAACAGTTTGAGGATATTTTTGCTCGTTTCAATACGATACATGAACGTGACAGACAAGCACAAACCACACGATGGCACAGGCTCCACTATGCTCCAAACTCCAAAAAAGCTAAAATCTGTCACTAATTTATTACCTCCACCCACAAGGTTCGGGAGATTACGTAATCATTGTCGATCCTGTTTGTGTGTTTGTCAGTTAACAGGATTATTGTAAAAGTAATCAGGCGATTTCAGTGAAACTTGGTGTTACGATTGGGCCTACCAATGAGATAAACTGACTAACTTTTGGTGCTGATCCGGTCCCAGACACGGATTCCGGATCACTTTTCCACTTCCCTCAGTATGGCAGAATATGGCAATTTAGGAGACTTATTAGAATTTCTGATAGAGTCATTGGCTACTTTTAAACGAAACTTAACAAAATGTCCGACTCAGACAAAGAAATAAATCCACTACACTTTGGTTTGGGAGCGATCTGGCAGACACCTGGATCCAGGTCAATCTCGAAATCCATATTGGAATACCGGATCACTTTTGGTTGAGACAACCAAAGTTCAAGTGGTCAGTTGCACTTGGCATTAGAAGAGACATGCGCTCTCAGATTGCTTTCTAGTTATTTATTCCTTACCTGTAACAAACATGGGCCAAAAATTCGGAATTTTAGTACTATTGTCTCTTAAAAGTGTTATACACAACAAATGCAACTCGTTCGTTCCAGGAAAAAGCAAACAATATGCACACAGCACTGCAGTAATCAACACAGATCACACATTTAACAGCCCCACACGACTGTTTTGGGATCTACAGATACACTGATACTTCAGTCTAGTTCTAAAACCAAACGCCAGCACGACTGGTCAGTTCAGTCTTCAGTTCAGACTTAGTAGAAACTTTAGCCTAAGCTTTTAGACTCAGCAAAACTTGACTCCATCTTTATCGTCACAAGTTTAATTCTATGGAAATGATGGCGGCTCGGCCTGACGGCAATACGATGGTGTGGATCTACAGAGTTGCTGCGTTATGCCATTATCTTGTAGTAGTGAGTAAGCCGGATAACCAACTTTTTGGTATGTAACCAGTTAGCTTGGCAGCGACACTGCATAATAAATTGATCATGTGAATTCCTTTTTGTTACGTGATGCTACATGCATAACCGCAGCCTAGGCTGTCATGCGGTGTCCATCCGTCCGCCCGTCACGTTCGCGGATTGTGTCGAAACGAATAAACGTATCTTCGAAGTTTTCTCACCGTCGGGTAGCGACACCATTCTAGTTTTTCCATACCAAACGTCATCGTAATACTCCAACGGGGACCCCCCTAACGGCGGCGTCGAATGCAGGTGGGGTAGGCAAAAATAAAGATTCTGGACGAATATCTCGCTATTGGATTGATGACTGGTGGAGTGCAAACAACAACTGCGATGGTCCACCAGGCAATTTACCGCACAGACCGCCACGCATTAGTGAATCTTGTTTATCACAACCAGCACGGACGACCAGTGCCATCGCCAAGAGAACAGAACAAATCAGAATTTTTTGTATGCTGCGGTAAATCTGAAGCGCAAGTAACTAATAATAGAAGATCGCACTCAACGTATTGTACTACTTAAGCTAACTACAGACAGACACAAAGTATTGCGCAGTCTCTCTGGAGTCTCGCAGGACTACTTGTAGGCCTATATGCACTGTTGGAACCTGGATATTTACAGCTGAATAGATGAATAGCACAGTTTAAAAAAACATCGATGTAACAGCAAAAAACATTCAAAAAATGTTTTATACGATATTGAAAACATTAAAAAAACATTAAAAACATTATCCTGCACTCAACGAGTATTAAATGCTTAACCTAGGTAGCCATGTACTAATATAAAAGAAGAACTTAGCTATTGCAAACAGATCGTGCGTTAGCTGCGCATACAATTCGTCGAGGGCATCTCCGTGACCTTCAAATCTACGTTAAGGGTCACTCAAGGTCACTGGAAACGGAACCATTGGACAGATCGTACACGACTTACAATTAGACGAGTTATTCGATGCTGAATATTATCGTGACCTTGAAATATGGGTCAGAGGTCACTCAAGGTCATTGAAATTAGTGCCATTCGAAAGATTGGGTGCGGTTTCCTATTCCCCTTCTACAATAACTATGGCCGTATCTGTAGCCGTTTGTGAGATATTAAATGTAAAAAATGTGTGACCTTGAAAACCAGGTGAGGGGTCGTTCAAGGTCATTGAAAATAGTGCCGTTCGATAGACCATATGCAACTTTCTATTGGTCGGCCATTGTAAATATAGCTCTATCCTGTACCATTTTCGAGTTTTTTGACGTTGAATAATATCGTGACCTTGAAATCGGGGTTAGAGGTCACTCAGTGTCATTGAAACTGGTGCCATTCAAAAGCTTGGCTGTGGTTTCCTATTCGCCTTCCATAGTAACTATGGCGACATCTTGTATCGTTTGTGAGATATAGCGACTTATTGGTAGAAACTCGCAAAATTTTTATACCCCACCTGTATTTAGTTCCCCCGCAGGGGTTGACCCCGTCGGAATTTTGTGAAAATGTTTGATGCCGGTGAAACTAGAATGATTGGGCTACCGTATGGTGAAAAAAACTGTGATGATATGTTAAGCTGTTTTCATCTGATACCGGAACGTAACGAACAGACAGACAGACGGACAGATTTGCTATATCAATACCGTGCATCAGCATGCTGACGCGCGAGCGTCAGTATGCTGACGCGCGATAACAAAACAAACACTGTTGTCAGGCATAGGCAAAATTCACAGATAAACATTTATCCTATGGTTCTTTGGACCAAGTCAGTATTATAGATGTTTTTAAATAAAAACGTA
>Ga0209149_1002508_pt1 | contig 10351 bp, 6 predicted proteins | sample WorMetTyACAVOLI2_FD_187423 | JGI IMG/M metagenome (GOLD analysis project Ga0209149, IMG submission 187423) | Marine gutless worms symbiont microbial communities from Max Planck institute for Marine Microbiology, Germany - Olavius algarvensis... ...
GGTATGGTATAGCAGGGTTTAACACAGGTCATTTTTGAGACAATTTTACCGGTCGTATGACCCAACCAACAGTGTCGTAGCAGTGAAAGATGATGGTTAGTCAACCAGGTCAAGTGCCAATCCCACCAGGCTCAGCTCACTAACAGGTAAAGAAAAAAGATGTAACCAAATAAATTTACTATGCATATAGCACTATGAAGATCGAAGATACAGAAGTGCTCAGAGGACAGAGAGCTAAACCAAGCAAGATCAAAGCCCGATACAGTCGACCGACCTGTAAGAACTGCTCGTACCTTTGTACACTGTTATAATAGTACACAATACTGTAGCACAGTTTTATTAATATTCCCCTTCCTCCAGACCAACATCACATCTAAGATGTGGCCAAGTGGAGGTGATGGGGGCATAATAGTGGGATTTAAAGGGTGGCGCAGTGGCTTAGTGGTAGGGCGTCAGACTTGCGATCTAAGAGTCGCGGGTTTGAGGCTCGGCCGCGACGCTGCTGTGCAACAACCTTAGGCAAGTTGTTCACACCCTACTGCCTCTGTCACCAAGCAGTATAATTTGGTACCAGCGAAAGCTGGGCAGTAAACAGGCATATCGCGTGGTGCACCAACCCGTATCACGTGGTCTCGCAGTGTTCGCTGTTGCCTGGCTGTCGGGTTGGCTTGCAGAGATCGGCGCCGACTTATGGGAAACGGTAGCACATTAGAGGTGCTTCACGACGATGTGCTATATAAATCCACGACTTTACTTTTTTTACCACAGTGGTTAATTCCACTGCCTACATGCAGGGCACCTTCACAGTGTTAAAGAAAGTATCTTTGATCCACATCCAGATCTCCCCAAAGTCTACCTTACTGTCTGTTTCTATGGCTTCCAAAAATTTCATGGAAATTCAGCCGTAACTTCTTCAGTAATCCTGCTAACAGACAAACCAACCCACCAACAAACTCAGGCAAAAACATACCACATCCAGATCTCCCCAAAGTCTACCTGATTGTCTGTTTCTATCCTGCTAACAGACAAACCAACCCACCAACAAACTCAGGCAAAAACATAACCTCAGAGGTAAAGATAACAACGTACAATGTTGTGAACGTTGTCTGACCTCATCATCAGCCTGTTGTAGGCGCGTCACGGCGTACTTGCGTACAGCCGGGTTGACGAACGCCGGCGACAGCAGTTCAAGAGCATCATCAACATCCATCGGACTCCATTTGTTCAGTAGGTCCAGAGCTTGCTTTGCTTCCTGTGATACCTTCCAGTTCACAGACTTCAAGAACTTTGTCAATGCCTGCACACAGTATATGCATACATCCTGAGAATCATATCATGATCAAGATAAGGGGTTAAGATAATATTTACTGAAATACAACCACCAACAGTTGAAACAATATATCTACAGATTGGCGCAAAAAAGTGGACCATCTTGCAGTCTGTAAACATGATTTGAGTAAAATGTTGCTCAACAATGGTTTCATTCTTGTAGAAAGTAGATGCCAGAAATAGTATCTGGAGACGATAAAGGAATTAATTAAGGAATTAATATTATAACTGCCTTATCTGCCTCAGTCATTTTATGTGTGTTTAAATACTGTTTACAATGTGTGAGTAAAACAAGTGATGATGATCATGATTAAATTTTAAAACTTTATTTAAAAAGAAACGACAGAAACATTAGACAAGAACTTAGCTACAGCAAACAAATCACGCGTCAGCTGCGCACACAATACATTGAGGGCATCCATAGGCCTAAATATTACACTGTGACCTTGAAATCTAGGTTAAGGGTCACTCAAGGTCACTGGAAACGTAACCATTGGATAGATCATACATGACTTACTATTAGTTGAGTTATTTGACGTTGAATATTATCGTGACCTTGAAATGTGGGTTAGAGGTCACTCAAGTTCATTGAAAGTGGTACCATTTGAAAGCTTGGATACGGTTTCCTATTCGTCTTCCATAGTAACTATAGCCGTATCTTTAGCGTTTTCCGAGATATTCAGCATTAAAGAATGGCCCGACCTTTAAATATGGGTTTGGGGTCGTTCAAGATCATTGAAAATGGCGTGGTTCGATAGACCATGTATGACTTTCTATTAGTCGTCCATTGTAACTATAGCGATATCTTGTACCATTTGCGAGTTATTTGATGTTGAGTAATATCGTGACCTTGAAATCTGGCTTAGAGGTCACTCAAGGTCATTGAAACTGGTGCCATTCAAAAGCTTGGGTGAGGTTTCCTATTCGCTTTCTATAGTAACTATGGCAGTATCTGTAGCCGTTTGTGAGATATTTAGCGTCAAAAAATGGTGTGACATTCAAACAGGGCCAGGGTTCGTTCAAGGTCACTGGAAATGGCACCATTTGATAGATGGCATACGAGTTCCTATTCGCCTTCCATAGTAACTAAGGCACTAACTTGTATCGTCTGCGAGATATAGCGACTTATTAATAGAAAATTGCAAAATTTTCATACCCCACCTGTATTTAGCGCCCCCGCAGGGGATGACCCCGTCGGAATTTCGTGAAGATGTTTTACGCTGATAAAACTACAATGATTGGGCTACCGTATGATCAGAAAACTATGACAATATGTTAAGCAATTTTCAACTAATACCGGAACATCACGGACAGACGGACGGACAGACGGACGGACAGACAGAAATGCTATATTAATATTGCACATCAATGTGCTGATGCACGATAAAAAAAGAAAGTGATGCGACTCACTTTCTTCTGTGTAGACAGGTAGAAGCGGAACTTCCAGACAAGGTCTTTCTCTTCAGACGTCAGCGGCTTTGTCTGTGGATAGCCGACTATCACCTACAGTACAGCAAGTCTGTCGTCAGTGAACTGCTGTCGCTCAAGTTCAATGTCCCATCTGCAAGGCATTTGTCAGTCAATGATGAGGCAATGCAGACCAGAGATGTGCGGAGACAAACATTTTGGCATCCACGTCTGCACATTTGCATCTGCATCCGCATCCGCAGGATTCTGTCACAACCGTTCGTGGATGTCCACGATACAAACAGATAAACAGATGTCAGTTACAATCGAGCAAGTAGCCGACAAATCTGTTTGTACACCGCCCCTCGGGCTCAGGGGAGGGGGTTGTCTTTGTTTAAAGAAATGTTTAGCCGCCAATTCGCTATTTTGCGTCACATATTACAGCTGTTTCTTCAATTCAAAAAATCAAAACTCAGAGCATTGCAGCATAATCATGACTTTAGTCGGGCATGTCCACGTCCGCAGCTAAACACAATTTTGCATCCTGATCCATCCGCGGATGCTCAAAAAGCTTGCAGATGTGTCTGCCGCATCTGCCTCTGCATCCGCACATCTCTGATGCAGACCATGTCGGCTGGTCAAGCAGCTGATTGAAGTATGGCATACAGCAGTAAGAGGGTAAATGGGCACTCTGGGTACTGGCTTGTTCCACGAATGATGTCAATATCCCAACCAAACTCATTTATCACAAACTTGTACATAACTCTGAGGTCTAATAGCCTATGGTACACTGTGTTTCAAAAAAATTTACCATTTTCTGTTTTCTTGCATAACTTACAGAATTTTTTTGAGACACTGTATAACCTATCAAAAGTGTCTAGACTATTTTTGGGAGAAAATACTACAATAATCAACAGCATGTTAGAGGTACTGTAATGCTACATTAGAATTAAATAGTGACATATGGACAATGTTTTATTGCAATTCCCACCACGCAACATAACTGAACCGTGTCTCTTCCACATCCCTGCCACTTTTCTCCTCGTCCTCACCCCATCCTGGTAATTGCCATCCTCATCACATCGCTCTCTCTGCAACCCTCATCTTTCATCTGTGCTGTAAATACAGTGCAACTGTCATTGGTTTACTAAAGACGACGTGACTTGTAAACTAACATTTGTCGGGGTCAACCTCAATTCCCGGGTGCATGCACAACAAACTAAACACATGTGTTATCACGCATAGTGCAGAAAACATTACAAATCTGAGTGTTTAACAAGAATACATGAAATCATCTGATGAATAGATTCATTCAGTTGGTACAATCAGCATGTAAAAACTTCTTACTCTACACAACTGAAATATGTTACCTAATGACAACGTTTCGATGTCCGTCGGACATCTTGATCACGTCTTGACTGTTTACAGCTCGATGCAGCACATGCTCCATTCAGCTGTAAACAGTCAAGATGTGACAAGATGTTCGATGGACATCGAAACGTTGTCATTAGGTAACATACTTCAGTTGAGTAGAGAAAGAAGTTTTTACATCAATGAAATCAAGCTGTATTACAAAATAATACACAGCAAGATTACATTAAGCTGGTCCCTGGTGGATGCATTAGGTTTCAGATCACGGTCCGTTGGCCCACTACGGAGGCTGCGTGCCAGCTTGTGATGCTTGTGTTCAACTATATTTTCCTGCAGTCACAAAATACTTCAACTGAAAAAAGTAGCAGAATCCACTAAACTGTACAGTGTTATACCGACAAAGAAAATAACTGCTTTAATAGTTACCAGTCTACAGTACTCTACACCCTGCAGAGAGGGACATTTTTGCGGGAATCCTGTGGGACCCACAAACCCGCGAGAATCCTGCGGGAATGGAATTTAGATTCAGTTCAATCCCGTGGGATGGCCGGGAATGGTTTTCATGCTGACGGAAACGGTTAGGAATGGTTTGCTATCTGTGGTGGTGCCGCGCAGATGGTGCAGATTCGTCGGTTAAGCATCCGCATGTGAACATGCGTAAAACGTGACTAATTTGCAACAACGACACATGGCACTAGACATTATACCTGCCTCTATGATAGTCGTGGGCCGCGGGGTGTCCAACAGAGAGCACTTTCACGTGACATTTGCGTAAGTGCGCCGTATATAAATCCACTTACTTACTTACTTACTTACTTACTTATGCGTGATTGTGATCACAGTCCAACAGTAGTGATGAAACTGGACCGGCGGGAATGGCTTGCTAATCCACGGGACGGGACGGGAACGGTTTACGTTTTCACTGGATCCTGCGGAATGGGACGGGAATGGAACCATTGGAACGGGATGGGACTGGTTTTCATTTCCATTCCCAACACCTCGTCATCCAATACCAATCCTGACAACGTTGATACTCTGCACTAAAACAGCAGCAATCTCATCATGTGATTCTTGACTAATTCACTGCACAGCATAAAAACACGATGCACTTCTTACAAACCACGTCAGCTCGTACGCTTGACATAGGGCGCATTCCATTGAGCAACCCGGCCGCCAACCGGTGATCAATCAGTGACCCGTTGCCAATGGAACGCATCTGGGCGACCAATCGGCGGCCGGAAAGCGCCCGGCCGCCAGACGCCGGCGCTTCCACGGATTTCTAAGAAATAGACGGGCGCTTTGACACGATTAGACAATGAATGGAAAAAAAACTATTTAATTATCAATGTTTTCTTTTAAATTCGTTACAATTACTCAGTGTATGTTTGACAAAAATGTCTATAAAATGACAGTTGTCTGCTGTAATTATGCAACGACGTCCTATCTATGGCCAGTCACCACGGTGATGACCATAGATACCATGCTTCCGCCCGGAAACTGCCGGCGAGCGTTCCATTGCAGAAAATACCGGCGGTCAGCGGGTGACTCATGCATAGCTAATGAGCCGCCGGAAAACGCTCAATGGAATGCGCCCTGAGTGTTGCACTATTTCTGCTTTATTAGTATCAGTTCAGTCAGCACAATAAGTGCTCAAATTTTCAACTGGTTATGAACCCACGTATACGATAGGCATTAAAACGGGTATGTGTCAGAAAGTATCTGTTTACAAATTCAAAATTTTCCTAAGTAAGCTATAATGGGCTTGCACCAAACTGTGAGCAGATCGCCATAATAAGCACATAAACGTCGTCACTTAAACCTACACCCATATATCCAGTTTACAACTGCATAAAGTGACAACGTGTCCCACAATGCCTTGCACAACTGTGTCTAAAACTGGTGTGCACGTCAGAATTTAAGTGCTGATTTCTGCATTGCACAGAGAACTTACCAGGTGCATTTCTGGATCTGGCACGTGAATGATGTCGCCGTGTGTCGGAAAATGTCTTACAACATCACCGTCCTGTGCGATAAACAACCGACTAATTACATCTCAGTTACTAACATCTGTGTTCCCTCAACTGCTAGAACCAATCGGTGTTTATCTCGGCCGAGGTAGAGGTTATGTGATTGGTGCGGTTTGTCTGTCATGCTGTCTGTGTGCAAAATAACTCAGCAAAGTATTTACGGATGTCGACCACACGTGGTAGGTAGAAGCAAGGGTTGACCCTCTAGAAGTGACTAAATCTAGGTGTTTATCCAGAATCACTTTGCCACTTCCCTTCCAGACGTGGCATGATACGATATAATGCTCCGTCACTCACAAGAGATGCCACTGCTCTTCTCCGAGGCACTGCAGCTGCCTTGGTGGAGGTTTGCTCTCTCTGAGTGTTGCAAATAAATTCCAAAATCATAATTCAACATGACTGAGAACTGCCAACTCTGGAGGCTGCTGGGTACAAGCAGCTCTACGCACATGGATGTGTGGCACAATATTTTTTTTATTGCAGTCTGGTTTCGGTTCGGTTTTTGAAAAACACACGGATTTGGTTTGGAACGAGTTTGGTTCAGATATTATAGTTACTTACTACTTACTTAATAGCTGAGTAGTTAATTTACAGCAAATATTACGGCGTCACTGCTATGTTGAATGAACTGTGCATACAAGGTAACAATTGCATTGTGTGTCATCTATATGCTAAACTCTGTTTTGGCAGCGTTTAAAAACGTTAGTTATCTGCACACTGAATGCGAGTAAAGTTATTTTTGTCACTTTTAATTTGAACAGCAGATTGCATGCAGTTTCTGTCAGCAAACTGTCTGAACGGATCTCAAATTTTTGGATGGTTCAGTTCTACTCCATGTAACGGAATTTTCTTAATTATCTCAGTAGCTTTGTGACTCGCTGTTATCTAAAGCATTACAGAGAAGCAGCAGAAGCGGCTAATTAATGAACGTTAGACAATACTACAACATATAACAACAATATAAAAAAGCACCTTCTCGAAGTAGAATACGGAATACTCGGTGTTGTTGCACTGAAAACGTGGAAACTCAATCATCAGATAAAGAAAGTTGGAATGCTGCTTCAGCCGCTCGTTGATGATCTCAATCTCTCGGAACGTCAGTCGATCCAGCCAATCCACTTTCGGCAAATGTCCGTTGCGATGTTTCTTACTCAGCTGACATGAAAGCAACAATATCACACAAGTTATCTGGAACTCTCTCATACATTTTGCTTTGCAGGACACTCGGGGACGAAGTTACAGACATCCAAAACTTTCTACAAACGCTGAAGACACATGAACATGAATCATCTGTGGACCCTGAATAAACTCGCACACAGCTGACAAACTAGAACTTTGTTGTCACACTGAAACCAGCACACAACTGAGAGCAAGCTAGCAGGAAACTAGAGCTAGCAAAAGCTGTGACAGTCAATGGAACTGGCCTGATGTGTGTTCAATACATCACTTTAACACACTGCTAAAAAATGTGCATAAACATGTGTGAATCGGCTCGGAAGTCGCTCAGTTATAGTGACTAGTTTTCGATGTACATAAAGCTACGATGTCCACAGAACTCATTTGTCAACATTCAGTAAACTGAGGTCTATACGATACGATACGATACAATAGTGTATATTTAACGTGCAGTAAAAAGCTGACGGGTAGCCAGCTTAGTCTACCACACGGAATAAACAAAAAATAAAAATGCAAAACTAAAAATAAAATGATGAGCGTGATAGGTCCGGTCCAGTCCCGTTATCGTGAGGCAGTCCGGTAGGTAAAAGAAGTCTACGGTGGAAAGGATTTGTTGAAAAGGTAGGTTTTGAGCCTAGAGTGAAAGAGTGAAGGAGTGATGGATGACGAGAGTGGGGATGATGACAGAGATGAGTTGATAAGTGGATGAGGTGTCTACAAACAAGTCCATATTCTTCTAATAAAGAAAACTGTCTAATCAAGAGGCCAACTGGATGGCAGCACAAGTAGCAAAGTGTCTAGTTCACCAGCATTTTGTGGCTTCGGAGCACAAAGGTTCTATCTCAAATAATCAAATTTTTTCAGGAAACGACAAAAACCGAATTGCAAGTTTCAATGGTTGATTTCACCACATGGACATGCCAACTGTGAAGTGATATTTACACCACTGGAATTGTCTTTACAAGTTCTTTCTACCGGTGTGTGTAAAATTATTGAAACTTAAAAAAATGTGGCTATTTTGGCTCAAATATACACATAGAACCTCTGTGCATACCGCATGCAGAGCAATACTTGCTGCATTATGGGTAATACGACCTTCGAGATCTTGAACAGTTTGAGACAGAACCTTTGTTCATTGAAATTTGACCCGATATTTTGCCATAATAGTTGCCTGACTGTCATTATAACGAAACACTATAATGCACAAAGGTGCCATCATTGCTGATATAGCCTTTGTGCATTAAGGGACTAATCACGATTTAAAAAATTAACACCGTTAAAATTTTTTAATAAAACACGACAAAAAGACAGCAATCATTCAGTTCTTTAATTTTTAAAACTTGATTTCACTTATCAAAAAAATAAACAAATTAATTTAATCAATCAATTTAATATTATTCAATCACACAATCGTCAAAACTCAAAAGACTGCGTCAGTCGTCAGTACTAGGAGTAGACTAGCGTTCAACACAACAGCAATGGGCCGACGACTTCTACGTGCAAATGGAACACAGATTGAAAAATGTAACAAAAAATGTGTGTTAATGCACGATTAACTAATTAATTAATGCATGATTAAAAGAATTAATAGTGCAATTAACATGATTCAAGAAATTAATCACTTGACAGCTTTAGTAACAATGGCTGAGATCAGTCCAATCCGGTCTTTCGACTGTTCCGCGCACTTTGACAAACTATGGTGACTGCAGTTTCGCCATCCATGGACCTCGTGCGTGGACAGTCTTCCTGCTGAACTGCATTCATTGGACACGCTTGACACGTACCGACATAAACTGAAGACTTTTTTGTTCACTCAGTAACTGCTGACTTGGCGCATTTGTGGCACTGTGCGATCTTGCGCTATATAAATGTCATTAATATTAATAATAATAATAATCCCCTCTACCAAGTGACAACTGTATCCTTCCTGCCATTTTGCCACAAGAAATCCGTGTGAACCATGAATTAATGTGACAGTGTATCACAACACCTGCATGTACAGACAATAACATCAACAGTTCAATAACCTACCTTGGCAACACGGCTCATCTCATCCAGCTCACCACTCATCTTGCCAGGCGTCGTACTCGGGCTGTTACCATCCGCCTCAACTCCGACCCACACCTTTAGATCATGCATGCCTTGCCGCAGCAGTCTGCATCGATACATTACGTTATGGATCAATACATCATCAGCATCATCAATGATGGACTCTTGCCTCCATAACCACGGTTCGATTTACGCATTTATTGTTGTTCATTAGCAAAACTGCATCTTAAAGTTCACGCTGCTGTAACTTGAACAAAATACGGTGCTGAGAATCGCAGAAAATGTCCACAAAATCATCCAAGTAGTAAACTTGTAAAATTTCACGAAATATCTGCATTTATTTATAAGACGTCCAAATCTTCCTATGACATAATTTTATTTTGCTGCACCCTGTAGAACTGCTGAGAAGTTAAACAATGCATTACTTATATTACATAAGACAAGTGCATTGGCCTGACAGTGGCCCTCACTAACAACGTACACAGGCTAATAGAGGCTTTGTTTCGCCAGCTGCACTGGCTTCCTGTGCAGCAGCATGTCGTGGTCAAGACTCTGACTCTAGTCTACCATTGATTTTGTCCGGTAACGCCCCTGGCCGACGACTGTCCGCTCGTCGCCGACATCCGTGTCAGACAACTAAGTTCTGCCGACACTTGAACACTCGTTGTCAGTCGGACGCGCAGCAGTTTTGGAGACAGGACCTTTGCCGCCGCCGGACCACAAGTCTGGATCAGTCTGCCACCCAATCTCCAACTATGTGGGCTGTCATACGGCCAGTTCAGGCGGTTACTGAAGACATTTTTATTCAGACAGTGAGGCCACGGTGCAGTGTGAACTGTTTTTAACTGCACCGAATAGAAATATTCTTATGCCCGGTTTTATGAACTCGGGTTAACTCGCGAATTAACTAATCCGAGAGTAGGAGTTATCCCGAGTTTATTCTTGGATTAACTTTTTTGTGTTTTAGCAACATTTTCTACTCCGGTATTAAC
>Ga0209149_1002509_pt1 | contig 10350 bp, 6 predicted proteins | sample WorMetTyACAVOLI2_FD_187423 | JGI IMG/M metagenome (GOLD analysis project Ga0209149, IMG submission 187423) | Marine gutless worms symbiont microbial communities from Max Planck institute for Marine Microbiology, Germany - Olavius algarvensis... ...
GGGGTCTTTCCAGCCAATTGCTTGGCCATGGTACTGACAAACCAGACTGGTAACAATCAAAACCCAAACAAGTAAGTAAACCTAACAAAAGCAAACTACAGTAACTCTAGTTTCATTGTTGCTTACGACATCTGGCAGCAAACAGGTCTATTCTAACAAAAAACAGCTCCGACAGTCCACACGGGGCCACCTCAAAGTAGCTTTACGGGCCACGTCTAACTGAGAATTATATAAAAACACAATCAACACATTACTTTGCCAAGTTAAAACTGAAAGCACAGAATGGCTGAGCACCAACACTTACACAATATTAGCAGCAGAAACAACTGATAAAATAGTACAAAATGCAACAGAACCAACTGGGTGAATCAATAGTCTGGGATCGGAGTCCAACAGGCCACGGCGACTGGCTGAATAATGAGTATGTATTCACGGTCTGTGAAGTAGCTTCTTGTCTTTCAGACTCAGAGCTTGTGAACAGTGAACTGCTTACACCAGACACAGACATATCAACTAAAACGATCAGCTAGTAACTTCTTTCTTTCTTATTTGGGGTGACACAAGCTCCCTTCGCATGCCAGCACTGAGGCCTGCCTCACAGGCTGGCCCAATGCACAACCCCAGGGAATGGACTAGTGTAGTGTTGCGCGACACCACCAGTCTAACCTGATGGTGTGTGCAGTGTGTAGTTGTTGCGCAACCTCTCCTTATAGAGAGATGTGTAGGGCTAAGGGAGGGATCGGGAGTGGTGAGATCTTGTGGCATGATATTTACTCTGCTCGGCCTATAACCACTGTTTCTCTGGCGACTAATACCTACTCCAGGCAAAGGAGATGGGCAAAACATGTCACACAAATTACCAGCAGTTTTAGGACAGTTATTGCATATTTTCAACATAATTTGAAGAAAAACTGCTGATTTTTAGATCCAGCTTCTTAAGTGTCTGAACATGTATTATCAATAAATGTGAGTGTTGATATCATCTCATTCTCTACTGGCACAAAGCGTAGTGTGACCCAGTTTTACCACACATGCAGGTAGAGCTATGCATTTCTTTAGCTGACTAAAATAAACCCATTACTGCCAAATATATCCACAACAATTTTATTATTAGCATCAACATTATTAAATAGGAAACAGTGAAAACAATACAATGGGCCAGTAATGATTGTGATAAATAAGAGAAACAACTTTTAAATGATTACACACCTTGATGACGACTTTCCAGATTTGGACATATTCTACAAACAGAAAATAAATATGTAATAATTAGCAAGACAGATGTATTGCCTCCCAGTGGTAGTTTGTAGGCCGTGATGGTCTGAAGGACAAGGCCAACCCCACGGAGGCACAAAAACAACATGGTTGTCAGTACGTGGCCAGTATTCTCGAGGGATACAGGAGGCACAAAAAGAACATGGTCGCCAGTACATGGCCAGTGATCTCGAGGGATACAGGAGGCACAAAAAGAACATGGTTGTCAGTACGTGGCCAGTAATCTCGAGGGATACAGGAGACACAAAAAGAACATGGTCGTCAGTACGTGGCCAGTTATCTCCATGGATACAGGAGGCACAAAAAGAACATGGTCGTCAGTACGTGGCCAGTAATCTCCACGAATACGTTACATGTACGCCAAGTGGTCAAGCAACTTGTGATCTTGAGCTTATCGGCTGTCAGTGAGATCTCTTGCTCGAGCTCATCGGCTGTCAGTGAGATCTCTTGCTCGAGCTCATCGGCTGTCAGTGAGATCTCTTGCTCGAGCTCGTCGGCTGTCAGTGAGATCTCTTGCTCGAGCTCATCGTGTGTCAGTGAGATCTCTTGCTCGAGCAACGAGAGTCTGCTGAGCACTGTAACTGTCATGGCTTTCATCACATGTCAATGGGCATGTCAGTGTGCTGGCAGCAAAACGCTGCTGTGACAGTGCAACAATCCAAGAACTCCAGGCGTGACGACAAGGTGGAGCCAGAATCAATCATTTATCATGTCACTTATATTTAAGATACATACACCAACAAATGTTATTATAACACGATCCCAGTACCATTGTGGACCTATGCAGACAGTTTCATAAAGACAGCTACAATGAGCTACAAGCAACGGTAGTGACGTTTCTCCACTTTAGTCATGCTACAGAATTTCTGCATCTTTTTTCTCAATTGTGATCCTGAGAGAGATAAAAAAAGTTGGTCAAAAACTTTCTTGGAAGTAAGTCACAAATGGCAAAACTGGTGGTTACAAGTAGTGTGAGTATCAGTATGTTATGATGGGTTGAAAACGCTCAGAATGATATTATACAGAACCACATCACTGTCGAGAGCTAGTGTTTATTACGGCCATACAGCTGTCGCATGTCAAATCTTGGGACAAAGCATCATGATAAGCAAATAAATGGATTAGGAACAGCTCTACCTGAAATCCAGTGCCAGCAGCAGTTCTATCATCAAGACCACTAAGACGACTGCCAGGCTGAAACGAGGAGCGGTGAGATACTGGTGACGCAGTCGACATGCTGTCATAATGCATCCATGACGCTGGATGATGTCCAACTGCAACAGCATCAGCAGCTGATGACTCAGAATATGAACTGTTGAACCTCACGCCAACTGGAAGAGACCGAGAAAGCTGCAAACCATCAACTGCTGGAGACGGACAAAATGGCGATGATGCAACAGTATTACGAACTGATTCTAACATTGACGGTGTGCCTCTAGGCAACTGGGTTGGGGAATTTCTGTGGTCTAGTAACTCTGAGACTGGAGACCCGCTCGACAGGCTGTCAGAACCAACTGCCGAGTTCTGTAGGATAACACCACAGAAGTCATCCACTGACGACTCGTTAGATGCTAATTGAAAATGAGAAAGTTGTCCAAACGCTGGTCGATGCACGTCTGTTGGCGGAGGCCACGGTCGTGACGATAAATTACTAGCAGATGACTGCAACTGGCTACCAAACCCTGCACTATCAGCTTGAGACATGAAGCTTGAAGATGGCGAGGAAAAGCCGACTGGCGGACAACTGGTATAAAACTTTGGACTGTTACCAGCACACATTGGAGGCATCACACGAAACAAACTGGAGAAATTATCAAATGGCGCTGCTGCAGGCCGAATGACATCAACATTTGCCTGATATGAAGTAGCAGCTGGCTGGACAGTCCTATCACTCAACACTTCACCAGGAAACTGCTGACTGTATGGACTTCGGTTAAATCCGGCATCATATGCATTCACAGGATCTGCAGGAGCTGTCACTGCAGGTGGACAACAGCTGGCATTAGGAGGCCGTGAGAAGGCAGTTGCTGGCAACTGGCCGGCTATCGCAGAGAATGGAAATGGATGACGGACGTGTGCATGAAAGACTGGTGCAGCTTGTGAATGGGCAGCTTCAGCAGTGACGAGGATGTTGTATGCGTGGCCGTTGCGCAGGTCTCTGTCAGCTGTATTGGCAAAGTCTGGGTTCGCCATCACACTGGCATCTAACTGCTCCGGCCGACCAGCACGCTCCTGTCAATAAACACACACCAACTGCACACCTCTCTACCATGCACGGTGATGAGCTTATAGCTGTTCCAGGGCTCACGCACTTTTATACCATGCCCAATGCACTTTGTCATCTTGTTAGGCTAGGTTGTCTGTACGGCACATACATGTAGCACTACCATGTAATTACAGCAAGGATTATAATTACACAGTATGTATGCATATTGTGAAGGTAGTGCAGGCTTGTGCAGGGAAATTGAGTAGCTTGACAGAGTTTGTCGAAGAGAACCCATAACTGTACCTGTTTTAATCTCAGATGGCACAGTATGGCCTACTTCTAGCCCACCCTGGACTGACTGGGAGGCGTTACAGCCCGCATTAGTCGTTGCATATACAGGTGCATCATGCCAGTCCATCAGGCAATGGTGAGCCTACGGATACAGTACTTCCTGGCCAGGTCAGCACATACTCAATCAGCCCAGCCTACCCAGCATTCAGCCAAAGCAAGGACGTGTCTGGACTACACAGGGCTTTCAGCCATGCAATGTTGTCCTTGACATGACCAGCCCCTGATGACCACTAATTGTAAATGCCACCAATGGTCACAGATTACAGAGGACACCGTTGAACCTTCTTGCCAGTCTGAACTATTGACCTCAGAACATATGCTGCTAATAATCCTGACACACAAAAATCCGACCAGATTGGGAGTTGAACCCAGGCCATGTACCATGACACAGACTCTATCATTAGTGCCACCAGGACAGGCAACTACTGCACACAAAATAAACACAAATTTTAATGAAAAATAATTATACAACTTTATGAGACTGAATTCTTGGACAGGTCAGAGGTATTGACAAATCTTCTTTAAACGGTAACAGGTGGTGAGGATTATGAGCGCTTCAGTGTGTTGGGTGGCCACTACTAGCCTAGTTGCATGTATCTTGCTCAGCCAGTTGGGCAGAAACTTCATTATACTACTCCAGTCACACATAGGATTGAGATGAGCTTTTAATAATCTTGATCAACAAATAATGAATATGTATTCACTGTTTCTGAAGCAACTTAGTGCCTTTCAGACTCTGAGCTTCTAAGTACCACCTACATCCCTGCAATTCTACCGAGTGAGTGAGTGGTGACTTGACATATAAAACCATTTCGAAGCCGAGTATCTCCAGGCAACTGATTGCACTGGGAGTGACAACCCACCATGTTCAACACATCAAAATTGTGCTACACTATTCAACCGCTACCCGGACGTGAGGTGTTACACAACGACTCTGTGTAGAATCACGCATCAACACATGCACGGCTATAAAACAGTCCTGCTCCTCTTAGGCAACAACATCAACAACTTCACAACTTGTGCTTAATTTAAAGAAAAAATTAACAGATATCTATATACTGCAAAAATACAGTCTCAAAAACTTATAAGCAAAAGTTTATTTAAAAAAAATAATTTTAAAATAGTTATAGTACTGTAATTTTCTGTGAAGACCAAGACTGAGAATGTGACTGTATGAAAAGTCAAATGCCAGGACTTTGACAGAATCTGTTTCATGAGAAAACACCTTTGAGTAAAACAGATGTACAGAAAATAGTGTCATTCAAAAAGCAGATGCGTGAAATGTGCAGACAGACCTCCGTCTCTCTCTTGCTAGCCTTGTATGACCGTCCACTTGCAGCTGGCTTGCTCAGCTTGTCCTCCTTTACTTTCGTCATCTCATCACTTCCTTTCTGCAGGATTGCCTACTCACCACAGAACACACGCCACTACGTATAATCAACATAGTCAACAATTAACTTCATATAACTGAAAATTATACACTGTGAAGCAAAAAAATTTTTGCATTTTTCTATTTTTGCAATAACTTTGATAGTTTTTGGCAAACAGATACTGAAGTAAATTTGCAACAAAACTGCAACAGAATTGCCCACCTCTCATGCTGGGTGTTTCTACCCTACCTTATGAAATATAAGATGTCATTCTGTTAATAACCACTGATTATCAGTGGTGTATGATGACACTTGCTGTTTCTGATAAATGCATTCCAGAATGACTGTCCATATCCCGTAGTCTACAGGAGTGAGGTCTGGTCTATTGGGAAGCTGCATGTCTGGTGTGAAGTACGGAGTCTTGTGCACTGGAAAGTAAAAGTCACCAGCAGCTTGACAGATGTATGGCAGCAACTGTTTGAGCAGCAGACATCACAGTAATAGTCCTATGCACCATTCACTTTCACCCCTGGCTGCATGAAAAACACACCAATGCACCATGCCTGCAGACACCAACTGAAACCGAAACACAGGAACATGTTTATCAGAAACCAGCGAGGTATGTCCATGAGCTGAAATGGCATCTGATTGAAATATGGTCAGCGAACAGCAGAGCTTCATTGATCAATTGACAGATCAGTGGCAAGATTGTTTTATTACGTGTCTCAAAGCCAAAAGCAAACACTTTGAACATTTGCTATGATGTGTTTCTCTATGAGATGTAACTGTCATGACTTTTAAAGCTTACACTACTGCTGTTATGAACAAATTGACTTATGTTTCGTTTCACTAGGTAGGGTGAGAACAGCCATCAGGAGAGGTGGTCAATTTTGTTGCAGTTTTGTTGCAAATTTACTACAGTATCTGTGTGCCAAAAATTATGAAAATATTATGAGGTTTGACAAAATTATTGCAAACACATTGCAACGTTTTCTGCCTCACTCACAGTGTACATAAACACAATCAACACATTACTTTGCCAAGTTTTCTAAAAAAATAATGCAAATAAAGCAGTTATTTCTCCAGAAATCATCAGCATCATATCCAGTTTTAACAGAGATGCATAAAAACTAAAAGTTAAATTAAGCCCCTGGTGCAAGCATAATTTTCATAGGAAGAGTGGTGGTAAGTTTGTTACAGAGGAGGAAACATGTAACAGACTTGCACAGCTGGCCGAGCCTCAGGCAACATATAAATGAACCAGTGAACAGACACGCAGAAAGACAGACAAACAGACAGACAGACATCACTACTGCATAAAGCCCCTATGCAGCGGGCTTAATAAATGTAAAGAAAAGATTAAGAAGTTACCCACCTGAATGGCAACATTCTGTCTGGCTGCTCGTGACTCATGCAGACTGTCTCCATCTGCTGCTGACAATCAAGACACAAACATTAATTAGTCCTCAATTAGTTAGAGCTACCTGTGTCAGGTGAGTAGTGAGCTAGAGCTACCTGTGTTAGGTGAGTAGTGAGCTAGAGCTACCTGTGTCAGGTGCCAGCTGTTCAACAGACGGACAAGAATGAATGAGTGAAGATGTTCTGAAAACATGTAAGAAAGATGCCAAAGTGACGAGCTGCTGCAGACTGTTACATACACAACTGGCAAATAGCAGTCACTGACAGCATGTGACAGACAAACAGTAGTGATGATAATCACATTCAGTTGACATTGATATTCATCTCACATAGTCTAGCAGAAGCTACCTGTGTCAGGTGAGTAGTCAGCTACAGATACCTGTCTCAGGCTACCTGTGTTGGGTGAGTAGTGAGCTAGAACTACCTGTGTCAGGTGAGTAGTCAGCTAGAGCTACCTGTCTCAGGCTACCTGTGTTGGGTGAGTAGTGAGCTAGAGCTACCTGCGTCAGGTGAGTAGTCAGCTAGAGCTACCTGTCTCAGGCTACCTGTGTTGGGTGAGTAGTGAGCTAGAGCTACCTGTGTCAGGTGAGTAGTCAGCTAAAGCTACCTGTCTCAGGCTACCTGTGTTGGGTGAGTGGTGAGCTAGAGCTACCTGTGTCAGGTGAGTAGTGAGCTAGAGCTACCTGTGTCAGGCCAGTAGTGAGCTAGAGCTACCGGTGTCACAAGCTAGAGCTACCTGTGTCAGGTGAGTAGTGAGCTAGAGCTACCTGTGTCAGGTAAGTAGTGAGCTAGAGCTACCTGTGTCAGGCGAGTAGTGAGCTAGAGCTACCAGTGTCACAAGCTAGAGCTACATGTGTCAGGTGAGTAATGAACTACAGCTATCTGTGTCACAAGCTAAAGCAACCTGTGTCAGGCTACCTGTGTCAGGTGAGTAGTCAATGTCAATACTAGATTTATATAGCGCAGAGTCATGAAGCATCTCTACTGCACTGTGTGTGCAGGTAGCAACAAAACAGATTCGCTTTCAGCTATTGTCTGAAGCTGTTGCTGGTGAGCGCTGGGTCACAGAGACTGTCTGGTAGCGAGTTCCAGACTGTCGGACCTGCAACAGAGAAGGCCCGACGACGACCGAAAGTGCTGAGCCAGTAACGTGGTACGGTCAGGTGATGTCGAGTGGCTGACCATAATTGACGTCGGCTGGGAATGCCTGAGCTAGTAGTGAGCTAGAGCTACCTGTGTCAGGTGAGTAGTGAGCTAGAGCTACCTATGTCAGGTGAGTAGTGAGCTAGAGCTACCTGTGTCAGGTGAGTAGTGAGCTAGAGCTACCTTTTGCAGGTGCTAGCTGAGTAGTGAACTCCAGCTTTCCTGACGACAACCTTTGTACGTTGAGCAGATTCAAACTGACAAATATCACACACATTTTTCATACATCTCCTGACAAGTGGCATGTAATAAACGTAATAAACCCAAAGTGAACTAGAGTTTGTTCTAATACCAGCAGATCCATCTTCAGTCACAGTATGTCACAATGTCAACACACGATATCTTATATCACAAGATCACATACACACAAAAGATTACCGTTGGGTGAAATCTGAATTTTAACAAAAAAACTAAATAACTAACAGAAAATCAATCAGTGTGTGAACAGAATAAAAGACAAAGATAAAGAAGAACATTCTACAACAAAAACTGTAAAACTCGTCTCCTTCATCACCTTGATGTGTGGTACCCCGTGTTATACCAGCCAGTGTGGCTTGCCCTGTGGGCGAGCTGATGCTGCCACAGGCCACTGAGAGGACAGACCATGGGACAATGCAATAAACAATGTGACAATATAATGCTGCCACTGCACATAGCCCTGCAGGAGCACAAGAGGTTCAGAAGCACATTCATTAACTGAGTCTGTATACGTGCAGTGCAAGATACTTGACTTGTCTCCAAGGCAACTGCGACTCACTGCAACTCTAGTCACATAATAGTATCGTAGCTCACACACAACAACCACCAGTGGTGCTGTCATCGCACTCCAACAGTCAACCACTCTGAACAGCACTAATTGAGACAGTATCAGTGGTGCCTGCAGAAGGAAATGGCGACTTGCAGACACTATCTGAGTCCTTGCAGTGAGACTCAGACGATGTCCCACATTGTTGAATCTTGTCCTCTGACAAAACTGAATGGCGGCTTATCCCGGCTGCACTCTGGAGATGAAGACATTGTTTCCTGGCTGACCAACTATGGTTCATGACACGCATACGAGAAGAAGAAATGTTCACAGTGTTACCTTGGAAACTGCTTTGCAACCCAGACACCAGCAGCAACGAGTCGTTGGCAACGCAGTCGTGGTTCAAGATCATCAGACAGCAGTTCCACACCTGGACTCAGGTAGAACTCTAGCTCACTGCAATCACATACAATATCATAATAACTGACAAAATTTACTGCTAATTTAATTATGAACTTTCATCTGTTGGCTGATTTAGCTAGTTTGCAAAATAATTAAACATTATTCTAGAAGTAGTTGATTGACTAGCAAACCTTAGTGCTTTATTGACAGGCAGAAAGCATTCCAGGTCACTGTCTTCAGGTAGTGGAGTTTTCATATCTGACAACATCAACGTATGCTGTACTGTATCATAACAAACATACACAACATGTACGCACACAATGTTGTCAGTTGACTATGCTGAGATATTTCGTCAAAAGTCTGATCTATCTGAGATGCATTTTACAGCAACAGTTTAATTCACTTTTAAGATCTGCACATCATACTTCAGTGTCGAACCTTGTCACATTTTATTAACATCTTTACTATGTGTGATGACAATTTCTCATGCCAATCAACAGTGTATCATGTCATGCAGTGACGCTGTGACACACGTTTCAAGAGCTACGCAGCAAACGCGTTAAATAACAACTTGATGCATCAGAACAAAGACATCAAATCTTTTATCACAGCAAATTAAACAGAGAAAAAGTTTTAAAAAAACCCACATTTTTGTTGTTCTGCAACAGTTTCTTTGGGTCCAGCACACAGCTGTAAGACGTTCAGAACTTTACACACATTGCTCCATATGCTGCAGCAGAAATAAAGGCAACATTTGCAACTCCTTAGACACATTACTTTACACACATTGCTCCATATGCTGCAGCAGAAATAAAAGCAACATCTGCCACTCCTGAGACACATATACTATCACATACTCAAACTTCACACAAATCATCAATAACAAACTTGCCAACAGCTGTGGACTTCATGTACTGTAAATCTGTCATTGATAAAGAACGACTGGAAAATTACTTGTCAATTCACAATGAGTAATCTCAACTCTTTCGATACTTTCGTTGCAGTTGACCAGTAATAATATCATAACGTTATATGATACAGTCCACTGCAACCCAAAACAGTAATATGTACACTGTGGTTCAAAAAAAACGCGCCAACTTTGGCGGACTATAACTACGACCCAGTTCAGTCGATTTTAATAATTGTTAGCAACCTGTTTGTTAACGATCATAAAAGTTGTCTAGTGGTAACATTTTCCACCTCACCGCACATATGTTGCCACTATACCTTGTGAAACACAGTGCTCTATTTTGCACTAATTACACTGCTTATCGCAAGAAATGCGCCAACTTCGGATCACTATAACTTCAATAAGCGTTAAAGAATTTTAATAATGTTTGCCATGCAATATGGACATATCCTTAGAATAACAACTGCAG
>Ga0209149_1002510_pt1 | contig 10349 bp, 7 predicted proteins | sample WorMetTyACAVOLI2_FD_187423 | JGI IMG/M metagenome (GOLD analysis project Ga0209149, IMG submission 187423) | Marine gutless worms symbiont microbial communities from Max Planck institute for Marine Microbiology, Germany - Olavius algarvensis... ...
CCCCGGTTAGGGGTCACCCCAGGGGGTCGAAAGTTGTACCATTGAATTCCTGGGGTAGGGTTTCCTATTAGTGTTCCATAGTAACTATAGGCCTAGGATGCACCGTTTGGCAACAGTGCACGCGCGTGACAACCAACGACCAACCAACCAACGACCAACGACGTCACGACACAGCCTATCTCAATTAGCGCCTCTTTTACTAACGTAAAGTGAGGCGCTTAAAAACGGCAAAAGAATTCTGTTAATATTACACAACATCCCTCTTGACATATTATAGGTCATTTCGGGGATGATTTTACAGGTCAGATGACCCAAACACAATGTCACAGCATTGAAGGACAATGGTTAGTCAACCAGGTCAATAGCCAATCCAACTGGCTCAGCGCAGTAGAAGGTGAAGTTAATGTAACAAAAAATTAATGTAAACATGAAGCAGTGGCGTAACTTCAAATTCTGCCCCCCCCCCCCTCCTGCAGAAAGCAACATATGGGCCCCCGCGTCCAGCGACATCTTCTGTAAATTTGTGTTTGTTGTCATTCTTATTGCATTTTTGTCATTAGGTGGCTTTCTTCTATGAACATAGCCTTGTTTTACTTGATGCACATTTACTGTATATGTTTAGTGAATTGTGATGCGAGTTATGCTGGTCAAAATAAAAAAAATAAAGTTATCCACTTTCAGTATAGATACATTATACATAATTATATTGTGCAAATGTAAACTAATTCAGTCATTCATCAGTTCACTACAATGTCTTCCTATGTGCTTTCGCATCTGCGAAATCATCAGCAATTTGGTCCGTTTCATGTGACTCCGCTGATTGTGCCTCTATACTCAGCAGTCAGCAGTGACAAACTTCGCAGTCTGTCTTGCACCAGTGTGCTGCATAGGTAGCTCTTAATTAAATGCAACTTTGAAAGCGACCACTCTGCGCTAGCAACTGTAACTGGCGATGTCAAAAATAGCAATCAGTGAGGTTACAACGTCAGTGAATGCAGAAGCCATTGCTGCGTGATCAACTATCAATAAATGTACCTGTATATGTACGTTTGGATAAGAATTAAATGATCTGCACTAGTAGAGCCTATGCTACAATTTTTTTCACAGTAGTCAAGGGCCCCCTCAGCCCTTTGCCCCCACATTGTGGGGTCTGCGGGGGGTAGTTACGCCACTGCCATGAAGACTGAAAATACAGAGGCACTCGGAAGATAGAGAGCTAAATCAAGCAAGATCACCCAATCCAGTCGACCGACCAGCTCGTACCACCATGCACCATTATCACGGTACACACAGACAGAGACAGTTCTGCTAATATTCCAGACCAACATCATGTCTCAGATCTAGCCAAGTAGACGGCTGGTTGGTTGGTGTTTAATGTCACATTCAGCACAAAACGGCTATATCGTGCCATGCGAAAAGTAAGTTTGTTAAATATATTAATTTCAGATAAGAAGTAAAAATACGTTGTTTACGGTTTTAGTTAAAATGTGAGAGAGCTCGAAAGTTGTAACAATATGATCATGATGAAGATAAACAACTAGAAAATAACAGTAACTAAAATCATAATGAAAACATCAAAACAGCTCATATGAACTGCTTTGTTTAAAGGTTAACGGACCCTCATGCAACCGTGTCTTTGTGGAGATGTACTCCTCGACAACATATGCATCATTGGATACAGCCTGGCTATCCAATTACTTGGCAAAGTAGTCCAGACAAACTAGGCTAACTGAAATAATACACAACACAAAAAACCTAAACAGCTAAACCTAACAAAACCAAACTAAACCTGGTTCAGGAACGCCTTTTACGCCATCCGGCCAGGAAATGGATTGGGCCTATTGTATAACAACAGTGCCCGGGACCCACACAGGCCAGCCAAGTACAGGTAAGGAGGTAAAAAATGCAGAAAAGTTTTCAGAAACAGCACGCACACTTTCCCATATAAAACAGTCAACATAAAAGAAATGTTACTCAGCAAGTATATATATATATATATATATATATCTGTAAGCAGTCATGTAAGCTGTATTGTATGTTTAGATTAGATTAGTTTTCAGACACAATACCTGCATGTATCGAACGTCCGGGCTATCAACAGTTGTATCCCGTAGATGTTCCTGGACACAAGCAGATGTCGTAAGCAAACGTGAATTGAGTTGGCACTTGGCACGGAACAAAGAGAAAATCAATTCAACAAACTGTACTGCACAACTTCCAACACACAACCACTTCTACATCCATTCACGTTCACGTTCCATGTTCCACGTTCACTCGTTATGTTGTACGACGTTGCGTACATATTTAACTAAAATCATTAGTGTGATAGTTTTGTGGCAGGTTATATAAGATAGTTTTGTGGCAGGTTATATAAGATAGTTTTGTGGCAGGTTATATAAGATCTGACATTAGTGTGATAGTTTTGTGGCAGGTTATATAAGATCTGACATTAGTGTGATAGTTTTGTGGCAGGTTATATAAGATCTGACATTAGTGTGATAGTTTTGTGGCAGGTTATATAAGATCTGACATTAAATTTTAGTTAATATTATTAGTTCTCATGTTCAATGTAAAAATTCAGTAACATTTTTCAATTTTCGAATTTCACAAGGTAGTGTAGCAACGTAGTGCAGATGAGGCATACGTGTAAGTGGTACGTGGTGTATACATAGAGAATTTTCCTACGAATCAATTGGTGAAAGAATTTTGAAAATCGGTGCACATTTGCTGAAGTTATTATCAAACACCGAGGGGCATACTTCTTTGAGAGACAGTGCAACTGTCAAAACATCGATGGCAACAAACACAGCCACATGTATTTAAATAACAAATGTGGCTGAAACCTTTGTGGCAGTATCAGGTACAACGATGGCAACTCCACGAGTGAAGTCTCGACGACAACGGCAACAGCTCCTGCCACAACAGTCCACCAGAACAACAATCATTCGTCTAACAATGACCCATCACAGCTTTGCAAAAATTACATCGAAACACTACAGAAATGACTGCAGCAATCCATTCATCACAGTTACGAGTTAATTCCATCTATAACAAATAATGAAATAGTAAATACAGGAATCATCAGCATTCTCATTTGTCAAACTGTATATTCTTCCGGTTGATGTTTAAACTGCTTTTTACTGTATACTTCATTACGCTAATCTTTCCTGTTTACCATATTCACAGGACAAACGTCCAATGCAATAACTAATGCAGAACTGACAATGCATAAACGTACTTGTAACACAACTGGATGACGCAGACAGACAGAACGACAAATACCAATGCCCCAATGACGATTGCAATCACTACACCAGACGTTAGCCCTGAAACAGGTTAACATAAAACTAACAGCATTCTGACAACACCCTAATATTTGTGTCTCTCCAATAAATGTTTTAATCCCGTTTATCTGTACTTTCGGCACAAGTAGATTATATCACGCTTGCCTACAAGAACGAAGACAATGAGATGGGAGACAGTTACAACTGATAAACAACACAACAGAAATATCAGAATACAGAAAACATTTCTCTTTGACTTGGTATTTGCAGAGATAATCTCAAATCGCGAGAGGTTTCTTTCCAGCCCATTGCTTAGCTATGATTGTGACATGCCAAACCAAAAATAAGACAAGTGGCTAAAAACTCAAACAACGAAATCCAACAAAACCAAACTAACCCCAAAACCAAACTAACCCCAGTTTAGTCACCTCTTACGACATCTGGACGGGAAATAGATCGGTCCATTCTTACAACCATAGCCGCAGTCCGCACAAAACCATCTATACTGGACATCAATTTCTAAATCTCCTTCACAAAATTACTAGACTGTCAGCACTTCCGAAATAACACTGCGAGAGCGAGTAGAGTTTAACGTCACACTCAACATATAATACATGTAGATCGTTTTGTAGACCATTTAGTAAAGACACTCTGTTGTATACATTCAACAAAAGAGAGTATGTTGACAAAAAACAGAAATTCTGCAGCACAGGACATGTCAAATACATCACAGCAGTTAATATAATAGGCCTTGTGAGAAATGCACAGGCTTGGTGCCAAAATATGTTAAAGAAAACTTGCTACAACTTACACGAGGTAGAAGTACGAATAAAGACGGCTTTGGACGACACTTCAGAACGACCAGATCTTGTAACACTGAACATCCAAACCATGTAGTTGGCATCGACGTTTAGTGCCGTGAGGTTGTATGCCTTCGCATCATTGGGAAGTGTAACACTCTTGTTGGCTGTCAACAAAGCACAGAAACAAAATGATATGAACATAAACAAATGACAATACCATGCAGTCACATTATAAAACTATATTAGACAGCACAATCTGGACTCCACAGCTACTAACTGGCATATCATGTGATACACTAACCCATATCCGTGGTTTCGCAGTGTTCGCTGAATGTCTGGCTGTCGGATTGGCTTGCAGAGATCAGCGCCGACTTACGGGAAGGGTAGTGCATTAGAGGCGCTTTGTGACGATGAGCTATACAAATTCACGTACTTTACATTATATAACTGCAGTAATGGAAGTTGATAACATAATATCTCATCACTGTTGGACACGTAGCCAGGCAGTCTAAAGAAACACCTACACATCAAGCAATCCGATGTTAAATTGAGGTATCTCCAAGACCGCAGCTGTAAACATCCTCCTGAATGCTCCTAAAACAAGTGGCTGAAAATTGTTGTAAATGGTTCCACGTGCGATAATTTAACAAAGTTGACGGGAAAGCTGACCTACAGAATACTGGTAATTTCACTTACCAATGCAACGTTTGTCACTGTCCAGCTGACAATAAACCAGCTCAAATGCTACTACATAGCCATCATCTGGCGACCGACAACCCTGATGCTTCCACATCACCAGCAGATCACCATGCTTGCCGTATATTGGAATAACAACACGCAATTCTTCTGGTGGACTTGCACCTACAGTAACACAGATAACAACTATCAACATACAATAGCAAGCTACATCAAAACATTATTAGTTAATTAGCGTAATTGCGGCGACAGAAACCAACCGCAAGCCGTATCTATTTTTGTCGTGCTCACCAGCGATCGCTGCAGACCACGTCATTTTACCACAATTCTTGCTTTTCGCCGTCTTCACTTCGTACTTGTCATCTAACCTCATCACTAATCAATCAACGTTTAGTGGCTCTCTCCTTATCTCTTACAATTAACACACTTCGGCTGACAACTCGACATGGTCACTTGTTACAATTAGAATTTACTCCTGGCAACAGTGCATGCAAATCATAGATCACAAAATTAATCAAATTAAGTTAAAGTAAATGAAAACTAAATTAAAATTCTGTTAAATGCTGACTGTATAATATCTGTCAAGTCTGCTTTCTAAAATTTACACATCGTCATTTCTTTCCAGCTTAACAAGTAGCTACACAATCTGTCATATGTAACTCAGTCGACAAAATTTAATGCAATAATATAAAACTATACACAGACAGCCAAGTTTCAAAAAGCTTGTTGTTATCGTTGTTATTTAACATGACAAAAAAAATTAAGTAAGTAAGTAAGTAAGTAAGTCTGGATATTTATATCCGGCGCCAGAATCATTAAGACGTCTCAATGGCGCCGGGCTGTCGAGAACACGTTTGTCTTCAGTGCCCACTTGAAGGCGCTCTATGACAGGTCCGGTGACCACAATGCTAGTGGCAGACAGTTCCATCTGTCTAGTCCGTTGACTGCTAAACTTTGACAGTGCATTATTCACAGTCTCCAACACTCGAGAGTATAAACGTGCCCACTGGAAGACGGGACATTTCTGAATCACTAATGCAGTTTTGACCGCATTCACTTCCAAATGCCACCAGTGAGTGAATCACATGGATTTAAGCGGCAACGAAACTAAGGCTACCCGGCTGAGAATTTGCTGCGTTAACCACTCAACCACCGACTAGTCTTCATTTTTTTAACTGCGCCGAATAGAAATATTCTTACTTACTTACTTATTAGTACTAGTGAAAGATGCCAACAAAACAGCGTTAGAATATACCATTTGTAAGACTGTGGGTACATTTGGCCCAGCGTATACCACTGCTGACCGTGCCAACATTCACTGACAGACCAAAGATATGATGCAGATTTGAGTGGACTGACAGGCTGTAGTTGCTTGCAGTTAAACTCGGCATCAACCAGTTTATGTCACCCTGAACATAAAGCACAACACCATAAGTTAACTGCTTTAACCCTTTATGGGCACATTAGAACCGCAGAGCAATGGACAATTGTATAGCAATACGGTGATTGGTACACTGGCCGTTGATGGGTGGGCTGTTACATTTGGTACAGCCAGGAGGGGACTGGGTGAACTGGGGCCCCGCCCAGTCCCCTCCTCACTGTACCAAATGTAACAGCCCACCCGTCAACGGCCAGTGTACCAACTTCATATTATTTGATGTGGCACTATAATTGCCTCTGGACTCTAACGGGTTAACACGTGCTGTAGGGCACACCAAATATCTCCCGGGACCCTTCGCACCTGGCACATTTTACGGTATTATCCCAGAGCCATTGCATATCTATTGTCAATGTTGTGACGCCGGCTATAACCATTTCCCGTGACCTTAAGTTGCAAGAAGTTAACAATCATTGTTACAAAGTGACATAGTAATGAACACTGGAGACTGAAAACAACACCTCTCGCCAGTTGCCGCCAACGCGAGATAATCAACATTTCACATGACGAGGTAGTACAGAATCATCAGCTGATAATTTCTGCACACTGAGTTTAACCCTTTAATCGCCACACGAAAACCGCAGAGCAACAGACCATCAATACTTTACATTACATTACATTACATTTTTTAACGTGGCCTAAATAACAAATAACTTCAAGAACCACGATGGCGACAGAAAACCATAGCAACTACAAAATAATGTCCGGATAAAATTGCTGAAATAAATGAGTTTTCAGTTTCTTTCTGAAAACTGGCAGCGATGAAGCCGATGTAATGTCATCAGGTAGACTGTTCCAGAGCTTTGGCCCAACAGAGGCAAATGAACGGTCTCCGACAGTTACGAGACGCGACGGGTGGACATCAAGTTGGCTGGAAGTCGCCGACAGTAGACGACGACGAGATGGCAAGTCAGCAATGCGGCGAAGAAGGTCAGACAGGTATCGAGGTGCAGTGCCGTGCAGAGCTCGGTATACAAGGACCGCCAGTTTGAAACTGATGCATCATATAGCAATACAGTGATTGGTACACTGGCCATTGATGGGTGGGCTGTTACATTTGGTGCAGCAAGGAGGGGACTGGTCAGGGCCGCAGCCTGCCCAGGATCCTCCTCACTGTGCCAAATGTAACAGTCCACCCATCAACGGCCAGTGTACCAACTTTGTATTATTCGATGTGGCAGTATAATTGCTGTTGGAGTCTAAAGGGTTAAGCTACACATTATGAATAGGCCATGAAAGTACAAGTTGACTTCTGGACTTCACGCAAAAAGCTGCAAAACTAAAGGTTAACAAGACTTAGCACAACAAGTTCCAATACGAACTGACAAGATTAACAGTAACCAATGGTAAAAAGCTGCACGGTACGACTAAAATACAAAGCATCATAAAACTGAGCATTATACACAACATCAGCCAAGTATAAGACATCATTTACACACCGCTTTGCACAAATACAGTAAATAAGTCACTAATTACAAAGATCACATGAGGTCAGTGCCTATCAGTAACTCAGAGAAAAAGACCTATCTAATAGATTAAAATTTAGCCTCCTGCAGCCTGCCAAAAATCAAAGTTATGCCTTTCACAAATGCAGTGTACTTCCAAATCATTAACAATACACAACAGCACCTGTGATGACAAGGACTTGGTGATGTGTATGAATTATGAAGTACATGGCATTAATAAGTTCTGCGAGTTTGTTTCCAGTCATCTATAGACAGTCTGCATATAATACGGCAGAAGGAAAATTATACAGATATAGGAAGTCTGCATGTAATTAAGGAAGCTGCAGTGGTTTGCAGTAAATAGAGAAGATTAATAAACAGTAACAAGATGATATTGGTGTCAGCGAGTGACTGTTCTTTTCACTGAATCTGGTAGTTGCTCACCAGAGTTGTCCTACAATAAAAGCCGAAAAACAAGTTTGTTCTTCTTGTCATTACTGTAATACACACCTGCAGTTATAAAGACATCATTTACACACCATTTATACAGTACCGTATTGACTAGCATTAATTTCTACTTTCTGTTTTTATTTTGCTTTTATTTTCTATTGTTGTGCACTTCGCGTAGGCCTACGATTTTCGTAATCAATAAAAATGAAAACATTAGCAATTTACGACAACTGTACAGCAGATGACACAAGTAGCAGAGCATGTGATAAATACCTCGCAGCCATGCAGTGAAGAACGAGATGCACACCACACAAGCACTATATTAGTGACGTTACCAGTGGTGTGCAAATGCCAACGAACCAGGAAGTCTGAGCCATTTCGTTCTACAATGAGATGACTCACTAAGGCTTCGGCAGCTGCAATACCAATCACACATCACACTGACTAATCAGCAGTCTGCCATGGCAGTATCATGACTGTCACTGCCACCACATACTTCTGACATTCCTTTTTCTCTATCTAGTAAGTAAGTAAGTAAATAAGTAAGTAAGTAATAATTCTATTTGGTGCAGTTAAAAACAGTTCACACTGCACCGTGGCCTCACTGCCTGAATAAAAATGTCTTCAGTAACTGTCTGAACTGGCCGTATGACAGCCACATAGTGTAAAATAACTGATCTTTGGAACTTTCAGACTGATGGATTATTCAGTCGCATAATCAACTGTAGATTGTTGATGTTTCATTGCAAAGTTAAATCAGCATAATTGTGGCTATTTAGACGTAACAAAAAACAAAAACCAATAAAATCAAAAACTTACTTAAGACAGCCGAGGAGATCCCGAATACAGTCGAAGGCAGAGCAGCGCCAATCTCATTCTTTGAAAGTATCGCCAACTCCACGGGTATGCTTCTAAGCTTGAATCTCGATGACGACTTTTCTGAAGGCAACGTTTCCACCACTGTCCAGCTGTCTGTACTAGCTGGCCTTTCAACGACTTCATATGTTAAATTTGAACCATGATGTTCTTCCGCCAGTATGCTCTGTAACGCCGCAACATCATACAGAACAGTCATTCATGAAAGCACTAACATACAGCTATAGCACAGTGAGGGTAACAACAGCCGGAATATGGCAAACTGTGCATGATGTATCAGCCACTGCTGTGCACAGAGTCGGGTGCTCAAACTATCACTGACGACTGCAGTGGTCGTGCCGGTGTCAACAACGCCTATGATAAGATCCTTTCCTTTCCGTTTTACGAGGTGGCACGTGCCCTTTCACATACTAGTGCTGAGGACTGCCTCACAGGCTGGCCCAATGCACAGCCTCATGGGTGGGACAAGTGTAGTGTAGCGCGACACCATCATGCTTGCCTGACACTGTGTGTGAAGTGTCGATGCTGTGCGACCTCTCTTTACTCGTGATGTACTCACCAGCCTGCTTGCCTAATAGGAAGCTATTAGTACCAGCAATTAAAGGAGGTATTCAAATTCTATACACTTTAACTAAGCCAGCCTGGACCCAATCAAGCTATTATAATGAAAATATAGGTGGGCACAGCTATATCTTTACACTAGTTTTGTGCAATATCTTTCAATAATAATAATTGATCATCAACATTTACAAAAGTTAACAATTTAAAAATTCTACTTTTACAAGCAGTAGTGTTTTAAGTCTTTCTTTTTCACTCCTTCGATGCTCTGATGATGTTTGCAGGGCGGCATCCAGCATGCGGAAATTTCTGCTCCAGTAGAGACTTTTTTTGTGGCAACCAATCTAATCTGGATTCTGGAGTAATCCTGCAAAACATAGTTAGACAAAAACACAAGTAGCAGCTTTAATCTGCAATGTAGCTCTATGATATCTGTGACGATAAATCGGTAATTTGACTAACCTGCCAGTACAACGTGACAACACGAGGTGTTCCTGTGGAAATTGAAAATGCTCCAGGAAATGTTGATGGTGAACGCGATGGTGCTATTCAACACACATAAAATTGCATATTTACAACATCAGCAGTTTCTTAACGGCATATCAGCAAACGAACGGCTATTCAGTGCGTTTAAAAGTAAAACAGGGGCCTACGTAAAATGTGGATTGTGCAATAAGTACAACTAGAAATTAGATTGCCTCCCCGGCTACTCTAAGATAGGCCATCGGCACGCAGTCATCTCATACGGCCAGACCGAGCGAGGGGACTATTCAAGCCTAAATACTTCCCTGGGGTAAGT
>Ga0209149_1002511_pt1 | contig 10347 bp, 12 predicted proteins | sample WorMetTyACAVOLI2_FD_187423 | JGI IMG/M metagenome (GOLD analysis project Ga0209149, IMG submission 187423) | Marine gutless worms symbiont microbial communities from Max Planck institute for Marine Microbiology, Germany - Olavius algarvensis... ...
GCCTCAACGTTACGCCAAAGACAACAGAACAGCGCATTTAACTGCACGCAGTGATAAATCTGTAGCCTACGTAACTAACAATAAAAGACTCTACTCGACGTTTTGTACTGTTGAAGCTAACTACTGACAGACACGAAGCATCGCGCGGCCTCTTTGCGACAGCAGAGCTACTTGTTGGTTGAAATTTTGGCTTTGGCAGAGGTTTGCGCTCTTTGAGCACAGTCTATAGTTGTGTCATGCGTCGTCGTAGAATCATGGAGGAATGTTGGGACCTTTGACTCGGACGAGGACGGTGGCGTTGTGCTGGTGTAGCACGCCTCCCCATGCGTCCGACCACGCGACGCACGTGTAGTAGGCGCGGTCCGACAGTTCGACGCCATCGATCGTCAACCGCGAGCCGTGTGGTCTTTCGGGCGCCGACGATAGCGACACCCGCGAGTCGGTGTACGGCGTCAGCTCGAGCTGGCCGCGGTACCACGACACGTTGGGGGGCCGCCAGCCCCAGGCCCGACAGTCGAGCACCAGCGACCCGCCGGCCACGACGCTCTGCGACCGGTCGAAACTGCGAACGTACGGATACGCTATCGACACACACACAACAGACAACACAATAGTTATTTTTGCCAAAGGGCAGGTACACCGGAAGGGCAAAAGCCCATCTAAGATGGCTACCATAAGAGCTAATAAACAAAAAATAAACAAAATAAACGATAAACAAAAAATCTCAGTCACTTCCATCCGAGACACTTCAGTCATGAACATACTCAAAACAAATGGCGCCAAAATATGAAGCTGCTACACTGGCAGTTGATGGGTGGTACATTTGGTACAGCGAGGAGAGGAATGGGCGGGGCCGCAGCCCGCTCAGGCCTCTCCTCGCTGTGCCAAATGTAACAGCCCACCAAACATCGGCCAGTGTATCAATAACCGTGTTGGTGCGTTGCTCTGCGGTTTTAATGTGCCCATTAAAGGGTTAAACATTAGAGACTTCGATCACGAACATATTCAAAACAAAAATAGTGTCAGGCACATCAAATCTGCGGTCTGCCCCCGTGACCCACTTCAGAGTAAGGTCTGCATCCGGAGTGGGAATTCGGGATTCCAATTTTCCCATGGGCATCCCGCAGAATGGGAATAAACAAGGTGTATTTTGGGAACGGCGGTGGGAATGGGAATAGGCAAATGAGACAAAATTCGCGAAGAGCATAGCAGTTTTAGCCATCACTTACAAACCTCGCTTATCAGAAATTTTGAGGTTTAATGTGCGAACATTGCGTGTGTACATTTGGGGGGGGGGCTGGACCACGGATAGAGTTTAGAAGAGGAATTAATAGTTACGGCTAACGAACCAAGTATATAGTTAACCCTTTAATGGGCACACTGAAACCGCAGAGCAACGGACCATTATACAGCAATACGGTGATTTAGCAATCACTGGCTGCTGATGGGTGGGCTGTTACATTTGATACAGCGAAGAGGGGCCTGGCTGGGCTGCGGCCAGTGTACCAACTTCGTATTATTCGACGTGGCACTATAATTACGGTCAAATGCAATAATGGCACTATTGCTCAACTGCAGCTCAATCAAAATGAACTTTAGTATATGCTTTTATTCTTAGTATGTGTATGTGTTTACGTCTTTTATGAGTGTTTGTGTGTTTTTTTATGTTTCTTTGTGTTTTTCGTGTTTCTTTTTTATTATTGCTATGGGCTTTGCCTGATACAAAATAAATGGAAGAAGAATCAGAGTTACGGCCAACGGTCCAAATATAAAGTTAAGGTTTACGGCATCAATTACGGCTCGGCGATCTGACTAAGGATCTCATGGAAATACACAATGGGTCACTTTATCTTTCTCTGAGACCAAAGTTTTAGACCTTGGTCTGAAGGAAGCCGAAACACCAGTCTAAGACATAACTAATGCAAAGACTGAAGTGACGCTAAGTTTTGGTATTTGACCAAAGTCTCAGACCAAACTTCATGCTAAGACCGAAGTTTAGTCGAAAGTTTCGTCTTAGACTTTAGTCTTAGACCAAACTTTAATCTGAACTCGGTCTAATACCAGTTTTAGCAGTTCAGATTTACGTCTGGTCTCAGATCAAGGTCTCAGACTTTGGTCTCAGCGAAAGATAAAGTGACTCAGCGTCATGCAGGAACAGCAAACGTTTTGCAAATTACCGTCGTCTGTGTTGTTATCGGCGCTTTGAAGTTCGCCACTCGATAGGCGTGTGTTAATGATTATTAATCCAATCCTTTTACACGACACTTACAGCTTCAAGCAATTTACAAGACGTAACCCATGTAATTATAATACAAACTAGAACGTCACGTTAAATTGGTTCAAGAGTTATCACGTTAACACACAGACACACACACCCACAAACGCGGACACTACTGAAAACATACCACCACCTTCGCTACGATATCGCTGAGCGGGTGGTAAGTTCTGGCAATTTTTTGCTCTGCAATCTGTGGTTATTGTACATACATACATACATACATACATACATGAAGATTTATATAGCGCCAAAAATCAAAAGTCACTAGGCGCTGAGATCTCGTCATACCAATGTAAACAGACAGGTCTTAAGTCCTCGCTTGAGACGGTCAAACGTCAAGTCCGGAGCCCGGAGCATAGGTGGTAGACCGTTCAAAACTTGAGAACCATAGCAGCTGAGAAACTTCTGTCATCGTAGTCCTGTGCACGCAATTATCTCAAACAAAGCTCTTAGAGTTGTAAACCGCTAACCACTAAGAGGAAACCAAACTAGACGACGATTACCTACGATAATCCTGAAGGCCGTTCAAGATTGTCTTCCATTTTCCAACCTATCCGCCAGGGACTGCCACGCAACTGTAGAAGTACAAGCAGAAACCGGTTCACTGCAATAGCGCAAAGAGAAATCGTCTCTCGCCTCGTTAACCGAGGAATAAAATATACGTACAGAAGAGGTTGACGACGTGCTTGAGAGTCTTGCGAGCCGGACCTGTGCCGAGTGTGACAGCGCACTGATACTGTCCCACGTCGGACTCCTTGACGTGGCGGACCGCCAGCACGCCGCCGGTCGACGTGTCTTTCGCCGTGTACTTCCTGCCGTCGCCGATCTGGTCTCCATGTCTGTACCACGACACCGAGTAGTTGGTCCAGCCTTCGTGGTCGGTGACCGTGCACGTCAGCTCAACGTCACTCTTCACTCGCTGCGCTACCGGCTCCTTCGCCGACACTGCATCGCGCACAACAGCGCAGCACAAACTTAGCGACGTGGCAGTTTTAACCTTCCAGTTTTAACCCTGCAGAGTGGCGCATCGAATGACATAAAGTTGGTACACTGGCCGTTGATGGGTGGGCTGTTACATTTGGGTACAGCGAGAATGGGACTGGGCGAAGTCCCAGCCCGCTCAGGCCCCTCCTCGCTGTACCAAATGTAACAGCCCACCCATCAACGGCCTGTGTACCAATCACCGTATTGCTGTATAATGGTTCGTTGCTCTGCGGTTTTAATGTGCCCATTAAAGGGTTAATTACGGCTGGTTGCACAGAAATTTTTTTGTTCCTTGCTTCGCAGAAGTTCACGCCAATAGGCCTATCGAGTGAAGGAATAACGAATTCAGCGTAAGTCAGTCATTGATATTGAGTAGTGCATTAAAGACCTGAAACGTAATAATGCTGGAGAATGTGACGGTATTACGAATGAGCATCTGATCTTCAGTGACCGCCAGTTAACAATGCATCTTTTCTTACTGTTCAACGCAATGTTGCATCACAGTTTTGTCCCGTGATTTCAGTGAGGGGATTATCGTCCCACTGCTAAAAGACAAACATGGTAATGCTACCAGCCTTAGTATGTAATATGTATCCGGAGTATTACATTATAACCTGCACTGTCAAAGCTTTATCGGTCAGGTGAAAGAACCAAAGGAAGACCATGGGTGAAGGAGATTGAAGACTGGATGGGCTTGCAGATCAACACAGCCGGACTGGCATTTGATAGACGTCTATGTATGGAGACAGGCTGTTCGCCATGCCGCCCACCCTTCACTAAAATATTGCACTTGACTTGAATTGACTGGACTTGACGTGACGTGACTTATTATGTATGTACAAGGATTTCCTAGTTAGAGACTAGCTGCAATTTGGTTTTAAGAACAGTTGCACGCATGTAGGCCTACTGTTTACAGTCAACGAGTCTGTTAAATACTCAACAAAGAGAAGATCTAAGGTACATTGCGGCTTCCCGGACGCTAGTAAAGCATTCGACAAGGTTTTGCATAATGACATTTTAACGAAACTGCTTAATAAAAACGTACCTGTATCATTTATAGCCTACGCATACGGCATAAGTAGTATAATAATCTACAATGCTCTGTGCGGTTGAAATATAAAATAAGCAAATTTTTCAGGATAAAAGATGGTGTTCGACATGGGGGAGTTATATCCCAATACTTACTTGCTGTGTATTTTGATGAGCTAATAACTCAGTTTAAGCAGTATTTACACATTCATCAACTGTTTGTAGGTCGTGCAGTTTATGCTGATGACAATGCGTTACTTTCTGTTTCACGTTGTGGTCTATATACATCTTTATTCACCAATATGGTAGGGCACGTGCACTCTCAAGACGTTTCTGTTCCCACAACACTCCGTGCATTAAGCACATTAAAGGCATCCTGCGATTATGCGCTAATGTACATTTACATTACAATTTAAAAGTTACAAAACTTCAAAGTTGGGGGCGATAATAAAACAAAAACACTAGTCTACGACGATGCGCCAGCGAATTGGAAAAAGAGAGCAGGGTAAAAGGGGAGGGAGTAGGGGACGGGAAGGTGAAAGGCTAGGAAAGGATGGTAGTGAGGGGAGAGGAGGGGGAATGCAGGAAAAACAGCCCTATATTTGGCATTATGTGGTCGCCCCTGAGGGCTACCACCCGTACCATACACTTTTAGAAAGCTCTTTTTACGGGCTTCATTTCCATCGCTGATTGTATGCCTCTATTTGGAACTATCTAAAAGTTATAGAGCTTTAAACTGACTACATACTCAAATACTAGCCACAAAAATGCGACATACGTAGTTGCCTTATGGTGGATGCCCCTGAGGGCTGCCGTGCCTGCTAAGTTTATACATTATTAGAAAGCTATTTTCACGCCAGCATTTAAGTCACTGTATACATGCCTCTATCTTGAACCGTTTAAAAAGTTGATGTGTCAAAAATTCTAAAAAAATGCAACATATTTTGCTTTAAGGGGGACGCCTCTGGGGCTACCCCCCTTGCCATACATTTTAGATAGCTCCCTTCCAATTTCCCAACTGACATATTGTAACGCTGCGATTTACCGTTTTCGAGATATTCGCGGTCAAATGCATTCCAATATGACCAAAAATTTCCGTGTTCGGGCGCTTGGGGATACCGCCCCCAAAAGTGACACTTTTCCACATTTTAGTGACAAACATGAGCGCTTTGTGTCCCATAGCAAATAATATGGTAATTTCGGTTATGTAATCCTCGAGTAGGCAAGCTATTGAGAAGTGCCAGATGATGACTTACTGTCGACGACCATGACATATATTCGACTGGATGATCCGCCGTAGCCAACACGACAGCGGTAGTAGCCAGAGTCAGCCCTGGCGACGTTGTTCTTGACGAGTTCGCTACGCAGTAGGTGGCCGCCGTCGTCGGCTGGACGCTGGTTGATGGTATACGGGGCGTCGCCGACACTCGTGTCGATCGTCTGGTAGCCGGACCCGTTGATCAACACTCCGCGACGCGTTTCGAACTTGGACCAGACGATGCCCTTGTCGACCGACGTCGAATCCACGGTCGCATCTACTCGCTGCTCGCAGACTAGGTGCAACCGGTCACCCGACTTCAGATACAGCTCGCTCGTTCTCGGCTCGACAATACCACCTGCACACGTCAGACCACCCACGCAACACTCGTCTGCCAACTAGTCATTACGTGCAATTTCTGAGAGGCCAAACCGTAAAAAAGTAAAGTACCTGTGCGTGAATTTGTATAGCGCATCGTCGCGAAGCGCCTGTAATGCTTCCCGTCAGTCGGCGCTGATCTCCGCAAGCCAATCAGGGCCGTACCGTGGGGGGTGGAGGGTGCTGAGCGGAGCCTAAGCACCCCCGGGCGGCTGGGGCAGCACCGGTACTAAGGATGGTCCGTAGCACCCCCAGTTAGCACCCCTTGCTAGATTGTCACATGAGATTCCTATTGCCCGGGCAGTGCTGGGCCGAGAAGAAACATCATATACACATCACTCAATGCTATCAGCACTACGTGCTTCGAGGCTTCATCCACCGTCGCATCCTAATTTGCTGCTTTTGTATCGGTTTGCAATGACAACGGCGATGGATACGGCTGAGGCAGAACGATCGTTTACCACTGTGAAGCGAATTTGTCGGATTATCGACGATCCTATGACGCACGAGAGATTGCAGCACCTGGCTGTGCTTTCACGTGAAAAAGATGTACTCAAGACTGTATCAGTTGAGGTGTTTTTGTCAGCGTTCAAGCGACGAAGTCATCGTTTGTTGATCTAGTTGTCGATGCTTAGAACTGAACAAGAAAGAAGTGATTAATGTGTGATTTGTTAAAGATTACATCGCTGTGTGGCATACTAGCAGCTTATGATCACTTGTTTTGTTGTGAATACTGAACAGTGGTACCGTAATAGGTACAATGGTGATGGTGAAAGTAAGTTGCAATTGACAGTAGTTAGAAACTATAGTAATAGTATACTTCTAAATGCTCTAAGTACAGACTGTCAAGCCTGTGATTACACGATCGCAAAATGGGGACAGTTCCAGAACTGGGTGTAGGACAGACCTCACATTGCCTGAAACTGTTTAATTGTCCAGCACCCCAGCAATGTGGTGATCGAGCAGTGAGCACCCCCACGAAGAGATGACTAGCTACGGCCCTCAAGCCAATCCAACAGCTAGGCATTCAGCGAACACTGCGAGACCACGGATACGGGTTGGTGTATGACGCGATATGCCTGTTTTCTCCCCCAGCCTATGCCCGGTACTCATTCAGCATTCAGCCTGGGCAGGCCAGGCTGAGTAGGCCTGGGTGTGCCTGGTTCCGCGCCGAGGTAGTTTACCTGTCCAAAGACGGTCACCCACCTGGGCACTAACCGGGCCTAGCGTAGAGTAACTACGTTGATCAGACAGAACGTGTTACCGCTACGCTAAACCGGCAACCGTAGGCTGCTGCCATTTTCCACATGTTGCAATGAGATTACCATAAGGCTATCTGTAAACAAACCACTTACTGCAAATTGGTCGTTTTTTTGCACCGACATACGATACAATGAAATTCTGAGTTTTTTGGCAAGTCTGTATAGGGGGCCTACTGTTGATAATACCCCTTTGTTGGCCCAGGCAGCAAACAAACCAACCAGTGTCGGACTTTTCGTCCCCACAACCTTCCGCTTCCAGAGTGGCGTGTTTCTGCAACTGCCTGCCATAGAACGGATTGGGTCAGAAAACTGACATCATAAACCGGCACGAAAATACAGCATATGGTCCTATTCGTTCCGAAAACCGGTACCTGAAAAATTAGGTACCAAAATGCATGTCAGACGCGCCAGAAACCGTTACCGGTTTTCTGGTACCGGTTTTCGATACCGATTTCTGGTACGTGTGTCGTTGGCATAAAGTAGATTTCAGTGAAGGACAGGCCTATGGCGTGACGGCTAGAGTTTACGGATGAGGGCTGAGATAAGGCTGCGTGTTAATAAGCCGACGTCATCCCTCATCAATGATTCAGATGACGTCTGGTGCTGGCGCTCAGTTACACCTCGTGCTCGATCTGCGCCAGCCAACCACGCGCCTCATTAAATCGTGTCACGAAGTCTCGAGGCAACACTCTGACCAGACAGAAATGGAAACAGAAGTTGTTAATGACACTTGTTAACGCTCCCGTACTGGGGGTCACGGCGCTGCCCGCGTCGACTCCGACCACGTAGAGTGTTAACGCTACTGCTCTAACAGTCTGCAAGACTCTAACCAAAGCCAATTATTATAGACAAGCCAGGAAGCAGACAAGTGGCGATCCTAGCGGTGTAAACTGGAACTACCGTGGCATAGCGTTGTTATATAAAGAGATGCGCGTATATGGAACCGCGGATAGATATTTGCGGATATCCGTGAATTTTTGCGGATACGGATAGATACGGATATCATTTTCGAAAATCTCACGGATACGGATAGGATACGGATAGCCAATCACTGATTGCAAATTTGCATGACAAACTGCGTCGTATAGCATTATACCATTATGCAGATTGCAGAATGCAGACTGCACTATGCAGTGTTCAGCTATTCACACTGGTTGCTCGTTAGTCGCCACTCGCCTGTAGTCACTCGCTACCACAGTTTAGCCAATAGGCACAATTGTTCAACTCCAGCCGAAACGCAGGGCCGGAAGTGCTTTAGCATGCAGCTCATATTGGTGGTTGGCAAGGTAGATATGGTCAATCAGATTTGCCAGATGTTATCATTTTGTTGAAAGTTATTGTCAGCTTATTTTGCTGAAAAAAATGATTACTAAGTACATTACTAAGTACAGTAGTAAGCAAAGTGTGCATGTATTAGGAATACCGACGTTTGTTTTTCTAATGTATGCATGCAGATCAAGTTGGTCAACATTTTAACCTACGTCCAAATTTTAAGTTATAAAAACGGCATGCGGTACAATATGAAAGGCCGGTGGCAACCTGGCAAAAGCGCCTCACGGCAACCTCGCGGAAACCTGTGCTGTCCAATATACGCGCAATAACGAATGGCGCATACGCGCTGTATATATACGTTAACATGGTGCAGGTTATAGGAGTGTTTTGCACCTCTGCTGCTGAATGCCCAGTTGGCCTATCGGAAGAGCGGTCGGTTGCCTGTATATATGTCCGCGGTTCGATTTCTTAGTTTTGTTATAATTTTTTTTTGCGGAATTTTCTTCTGTTTAAGTTCGTTTACAGTATGACTTTTCACTCGTAATATTCCACTTATTCAGTTTAACGCCAGTTTAGTAAAAATTATTTGTATATGTTGATCAGATTAATCTTTGTATAGGCCCCTATGCTATTGCCTATGGACGGCCGACGCACGTGATTGGTCAACACACGTTTGCGCCAGGTTGGCGTGCGTGAGCGTCTTGTAGGCCTAACTGGCCACCCCACCAATGGGAGTCGTTTCACATTCAGTTTCAGTTTACTTCGATCATGCCCGTACTTTGAATACATGAAAAACTATCGTAAAAATGTACGGATACGGATAGGCCTAGTTCATTGCGGATACGGATATGATACGGATTCAAAGAATTGATATCCGCGCACCTCTGGACTCCGCATTTCGCTTCGTGATAGGCCTACTGAATATTCCACTTGGGTAGGCCGTGTGTCAGCCCCTCCATGTTTGTATATCGTACCGTTTATGAGATTATTCAGCATCAAATAATGACGTGACCTTGAAATCGGGTTTAGGAGTTCAAGGTCGTTAAATGGCGCCGGACTATACATCATATACTACTTACTATATTAGTCTGTCATTGTAAGTAGCTCTATCTTGTATCATTTTCGAGTTATTTGACGCTGAATAATATTGGTATCATTCACAAGGCTGGGTAAGATTTCCTATCATCATCATTCATTTTGTTGTTAATCAGACATAGTATATGGCCGTATCTTGTATCATTTCTGGAATATAGCGAAATATTAGTCAAAAATCGCATTTTCTTTATTTAATCTCCTTGCATCCTACGCCCCAGTTGGCGGGGTGGGGGGGTTCCAGTCAAAATATTGCTATAATGGTTCATACTTAAACAAGAACTTAGCCATCGCCAACAGATCGCGCGTCAGCTGCGCACACAATATGCTGAGGGCATCTATAGGCATAAATATTACACCGTGACCTTGAAATCTAGGTTAAGGGTCACTCAAGGTCACTGCAGGAAACGGAACCATTGGATAGATCATACACGACTTAGTAGCAGTCGAGTTATTTGACTTAGAATACTATTGTGACCTTCAAATGTGGGTTAGAGGTCCACGAAGGTCATTGAAAGTGGTACCATTTGAAAGCTTGGGTACGGTTTCCTATTCGCCTTTCATAGTAACTATGGCCGTATCCGCAGCCATTTTGGAGATATTCAGCGTCAAAGAATGGCCTGACCTTGAAATCTGGGTTTGGAGTCCGTCAAGGTCTTTGAGAATGGCGCCGTTCGATAGACCACGTATGACTATATTAGTAAGCCATTGTAACTATAACTCTATCTTGTACCATTTGCGAGTTATTTGACGTTTAATAATACGGTGACCTTGAAATATGGCTTAGAGGTCAC
>Ga0209149_1002512_pt1 | contig 10347 bp, 6 predicted proteins | sample WorMetTyACAVOLI2_FD_187423 | JGI IMG/M metagenome (GOLD analysis project Ga0209149, IMG submission 187423) | Marine gutless worms symbiont microbial communities from Max Planck institute for Marine Microbiology, Germany - Olavius algarvensis... ...
CGAACCCTAACCCTGTTTTCAAGGTCACACCACTCTTTGACGCTAAATATCTGACAAACGGCTACAGATACGGCCATAGTTACTATAGAAGGCGAATAGGAAACCATACCCATGCTTTCAAAATTCAAATGGCATTAATTTCAATGACCTTGAGTGACCTCTAACTCCGATTTCAAGGTCACAATATTATTTAACGTCAAATAACTCAAAATGGTACAAGATAGAGCTATATTTACAATGGCCGACCAATAGAGAGTTGCATATGGTCTATCGAACGGCACCGTTTTCAGTGACCTTGAACGACTGCTAACCTGGTTTCCAAGGTCACATGCTTTGACGCTGAATAGCTCACATACGGCTACATATATACGGCCATAGTGACTATAGAATAGAGACCTGCACGGTAATGGAAAATCAAGCCATCCCCATCCATTACCGCAGAAGTTGTATCCATCCCCATCAGACGTGGTTTCTGTCCCCATCCATCCCCGCAGCATTTGACTTCTATCCCTATCCGTTACCGCAACACTTTTTTCAATCCCCAAAAAATTTTCCATCCGTCCTCCAAAGTCCAAAACTTGTCGGTCTGGTAACACAAATACATTTCCGTCAATTGTAATGTAAGACATTAATTTCTTAATTACTGACTATAATGGTTAATGGTTAGTACACTACAAAGTAGTCATCGCAAAAGAACAGTTACCTTATGGTGGAGAAAGTAATTTGTTACAATTATGGTTAGCCAACTAATCTTTTACAGTTACAGTAGTTGCCAGGCCTGCCAACTCACACACAATGACAAATGTATAACAGATGTAGGCTGAAGTCTGCATTTAATTATTACACACATTTCTTGAACTAGTCAATACCGTACTCACTCATGCAGGATAACACTACATATTAATTCAATATTAGTACTCTTGTTCTAGCAGAAAAACAATTAGTCAAGTAGCTTATTACTTGTAGTGTAGGTTCTGTACTTATGACTAGTCGTTGAGATCATGTCTGTAGTTTACATTTTCTCCAAGATAGTCACAGTCACAGCCCCCGTACTGCTAGCTGATTATGTCACCACAGGAAATGGGCTAAAAAATGGCGTCCACTGTGGCCTATAAATATAATCTCTCTAATACCACCACTATTCGATCACGAACTTCAACTTAACATTAATACCTTGCAGCAATTAAATATTCTTTCGCGCAAGCAGACGAAATATTGCCAAAAATTAACGTGTTAAAACAATATTACGTACGCAAATAGGAACTTTTTTACTTCCGCGCTTGTGTAGCTGTGATGTGGCATATTCTTCCGCCCAATAGCAGTCCGTCTTTCGAAATGTCCGCCATTGTTTAGCCCGTGAAAATTGATGACATTTTCCCAATGCAAAATCCGGTGCAGTCTTCAGTCTAGAGATTTAATATTCTATTGTCTATGGTCACAGTCATGCCATTGTGAGTAAGTAAGTAGCTGTTTTGGACTATACTTTGTTTTAGAGTGATGTCATGATGACATGGCAAGCACAGCACAAAGAAGAATTGCAGAAATTTCTCCGAGAGTCAATTCTGCAGCTATGCCGAATAAATATCGGAATTCCTGGGAGCTATGAAGTGGATGGCATTATATGTATTACATGTGGGGATAGCAGTGACGTGGACATAGATGAAGACCAGATTGTTGTCAAAGTGCACGAACAAATTACAACAAGTGTGCATGACAGTGTTTGCCGGCCATGTCCAGCTGCCAACATTTTGCATGAGCAATTGGCTAGTCACAGTGTAACATCCAGACTGATGAGAAATCCAACTGATGCAAACTCGCTGCTGGACCGGAAACGAAAAGTAAACGATGAAAATGACAATGCAGTTATCGACACTAGTTGCAACAATGGTACCAGGGATTTATTGGCTGGTTCAAAAGTGTTGCGGTGTGATAGTGTGAAGGTGCACTGTGATGAACTTGAGAGTGATGATGGTGTACATTTGAGAAGATCGTTACTGCATCCACGAGTGGTCAAAGTGTCTGCTGAAAAATTGAACAACACTGAAGTGGGTAGTACCAGATTGGAATCATATTCATGTGGATCATGTCTTCTAGATTTTGACTCGTGGATTTCGCTGCAAGGTCACTTTCAGCAGAGTCACACATCGTGCCTTGAGCACTGTTGTCGTACTTGTGCCATCGGCTTTCTGTCTGCTACAGATCTCGGAAAGCACAATTCGTCAGTTCACAAGCAGGTATCTTCCAGTGCTGTCGTTGGTAGCCGAAGGAAACAACACCAGCCTAGACGAGGTGTTGCAAATGATGAATCGTCTATGCTGGGTGAATATACAGATGATGAAATGGAGCTGTTTGAAGATCGGTTGAAGATGAAGCGTGTCATCAGAGACGTCAGACAGAATGATGTGACTGTGTCAAATCTGCGACCTCTGCTGCAGAAACGCCCGCTGATGAAGATGCTGCGTGAAGACAACTTAACTATTACCAAACAGGAGCAGCTTGATGATAAAAATTCCGACGTTGCTGGTTCAGGAGTAGTTTCTGAACGCATTTGTCCACACTGCACGTCATTCTTTGCCGACTTTTCTACGTTCAGTGTCCATTGCAGAGCAGTTCATCATCGTTTTCCATGCCCACATTGTCTTCAGACATTCACGCAGCGAGTCAATCGTGATCGGCATCTCTACAACCACACCGGTGAACGACCTTACAGTTGTGCAGCCTGTGGTGAAGGGTTCACACGTCGGGATTCTCTGAGAAAGCACCAGCTGCAGTGTAGTCATAACACTGCTGTGTACAGTAAACAGAACATTGATGGAACTATTCCTTTTTCTGATGACGATTCTGAGGCAGATGCAAATCCGAATGATGAATGCTGCCTTGACCTGTCACTTCCGTCGGATTATTCAAGGACGTTGAAGGAGGAATGTAAAAAAGGCAAGAGTGTGTTTGAAGAGCATAAAGTGTCTTCTGTAGTTAGTATGCCAAATGTGCCCAAGTCTTTCACGCACGCCCACTCATCAAGTGCCATTGTTCGACACTCACCTCTTCCAGTCGTCGCTGCGGAGTGGATGGATGCCGAGGCACTTGCTCGCATCCAGTCGCCTAATCCAACGGATGCAGCTAGTGCTCCACCCGTTGCTGTACCACTTCAGCAGGTAACTGAAGGCCGTCAGTTCTTGTGCGACATCTGTCGTGCGTCGGTTGTTGGTGCTGCTGCGTTTGAACTTCACTGTCGTAATGCTCACCGTCGCACGCCCTGTGTTTACTGCGGCAAAACGTTTTCACAGAAGGGTAACATGGAACGACACCAGCGCCAACATACTGGTGAACGTCCATTCGCTTGTCCGCACTGCAGTTGTTCATACACCCGCAAGGAGACGCTCAAAGTCCACATCAATCAAGCTCATCCAGCTACTGCAGCATTGGATGCAGCTGCAGGCAATAAAGAGGCTTCAGTAGAGGCTCAGTCAGTAGTTGAATCTGATGATAGAATTACAGGACTTTGATTCCAGGCTTGTAACAACTGCATTTGTCTGCTTCTTCTACTGCACGTCACTGCCAGTAGTTTTTTGTGGGAGAAAACTGTTGGACCATGTTAATGGCATTGTGGTAGAACTGGGATTAGTAATTTACTGATGAAAGTCAAAATGTGGTTGACAGGCTAATTAAGTAATTTGTAAATGAATTATATATTGTATATGCTTGAAAGAGGTTATAGAAGTGTTTAGGTGACTTAACTTTTATGCGTTGCAGGTAGAACTGGTAAATAATTAACTCTGTTACAGAGCAACATAGTAAGTCTAATTTACCATCATGTTTTCAACGACTTGTGTCTTTTTCTGATATTTGTGGGATGTTGATGTAATGTAATGTTCAGTGTGGCACTGTGTGTACACTACTGGCCATAAAAATATAACAGCATACCTCAGTTGATAACTCTACCAGATTTTTACTGATTTGGATAATTTTTGTATTGTTTAATCAGGAGTGAATTCTTACATACTCAACCAAACTGTGCCACCTCACCATAAATTCCCACACTACATGGTAAAAGTGAAATACAGACATAATGAGAGAGGAAAACATTTACATTTAAATGCAGCAGTTTGTGTAAATGATAAGCAGTTTTCGGTGAACAGCGATAGTCGCGTAAAAAAGAACTTCTGTAGGCCATGTTCAAAGTATTAACTTTGTGCTATAAAGACACATGATCAGGCAATGTTGCTATTGACGATTTGCGACACAGAAACATGCAGCTCCACACTACACTGCATGTTTGCACTTTTACCATGAAATGTGCACGTACACATCATAGGTTACATTGTTCATGAAATGGAATAGAATGTGTGATTGGGGGACATCTCAATTCTCAACATTTGGCTTGATACACAATGATAGGTTTACTGGCTCACCAATGCTGGCATGTTTATAATCTTCTACAATATTACGGACAGATTTCAGAGTGAGTGACATTCTCGTTTACTAGTTTCATGAAAAGTAAGGAAGTGGACGTAAATATTTATTAAATTAATGAATATTATGAATCATTTTTTACTCGAATCTGAAATCACTTTGTGTACTACCAACGTTTGTATGCTACAAAACTACCGATGACTTATGATGCACATTAGTTCTCATTTGTGGTGAAGTAAAGCAGGTGTGGCCTGCTGATCAGGACAACTGTGAGTGGTGTAATTCCTCCCTCAGTTGATATGTTACCCGTGTGACCTGTGGTCCCTTGCGGAACATTTCAGCTGAGGGGAAACCATATCTTGTTGTTATCTGGATCAACAGGGCACGCCTGTACAATTCATCAGTGAGAGCCCAAAACTTACTAAAATTGAGCAAGGTGTAGTAGAGTTATCACTGAAGGTAATATGCCATGTTTTTATGGACCAAGACGTTTGATTGTGAAGATTTAAACTTCACTGTTGGGCATTAACATGTTCCTTGGCACTCAGCTTGATCTGTGTAGTGCTTTAGGCTTATAATTTGTAGCAGTGCAGCCAATATGCTACACTGAAAACTTACAGGTATGCTACCTTGATAATTCATTGCTCCAGATAGCCCTTGTTGTCAGTCCTGTGTACATTTGTCTGTAAACGTGACTTTTGCAAGAAGACGTTGTCCAATTTCAGTGAAACTTCGGGTGTCTATTGCTACTATAGTCTAGTCGTGCAGAATGTAAAATTTCTCCCTGGTCCAGTAATTCATGTAAAATTTAACAAAAAAACCACCATGTTGGGGCTGTTCGCCAGTTCGCTCGCATTTGCAACTGAAAGCTGCTTACGTGGAAAATCCGTGAGGATTATTTGTGCAGATTCATTTATGATGAACACCTTGGCCAGAGAATGTTCACTATTCAATCAAAAGTGTATGAGGAGATAGATTCGGCACAGTTTTACTGATACGGTAGCTGGGTTGCTTTTTTAAGTTACTACGATAGTCGCCATGTGGCGCCACTGGTATTTTGACTCACTTCCACAGCTTGACTGGCTATACAGCATTTCTTCCCAGACAGATACAGGACAGACAATAGGGGTGCTTGCAGTAACCACATTGCCTATCAGATTGTTAATGTGTTTGTGGTCAGTTGCGTGGTAGTTGTTTCACATTCCAGTTAGGTAACATTGAAGTTGACAGTTGAAGTGCTAATTCCCTGATGTGCTTTGCCTACGATGCACAACTAAGCTGCCATTACTACGTAGCATAGTGATGCAGTGTCACTGGCAGCATTTAATGCAAGTTGTGGCTTAATATTGCACAATGTTTTTATTTTGTGTGTAAAAAATTCCAGTTGTTTCTTTTTTAAGTCTGCTGTTGAATCATTTAATTGTTGTGTCATACGTGCATTATTGTTGAAATCTGTTGTATAGTGTTTAAGAATTTTTAGCTCCGCTGTGACAAAGGTCAGCAGAGCTGATGGGTTAACTGGGTGTCATCAGTCATCCGTCATCGGATGTCGGCTTTTATTTGAATTGTTTCTTGCTGTCAGGTTAACCCCTTATGGGCACATTAAAACCACAATGCAACGGACCACAGCAGTACAGTGATTGCTACACTGGCCATTGATGGGTAGGATGGTACATTTGGTACAGCCCACCCATCAGTGGCCAGTGTACCAACTTCATATTATTTGATGTGGCACTATAATTGCCTCTCGACTCTAAAGGGTTAAGTCTGATTTTAGTGAAAGTTGGTATGAATGATATGAGTGCAAGGGGCTTCAAAGTTACAGAGAGGATTTCTAATATTTGTATAAATTATGCTAATTTTGTCAATTTTTTCCTTGAAAACACAGCGGAGCTATTTCAGCATAAGAGGCTGTAGCGTTTAATTTGTATTGCTTTATGTTATGTAGAACTGAAGTCTAGTGTTTCATTTTCAAATACTGAAGTTTTTTTTGGAATGTTCAGAATTCCAACAGTTTGTTAGTTGTTTGTGCAATTTTATTTTGTTTGTTGTTTTGAAAGTTTGTTGTTGTTATGTATTCTGTGTGTATATGATAGAGCTGCACTGTTAACAGTTTAACTGTAGATTGCATCTTATTTAATGCCAATATTTACTAACAGAACTTCCTCTCATTGCTTAATGTTATCCTCGTTGTTTATGTGATAGCCCATCAGTAAACGTGTACGATAGTAGATATTTTATTTTATGCCTATGAAGCTTGTGATGCTTATGAGACTGTCATACAGTACATGGAAATGTATATTGTATTTAAGCAAGTTTTAACAATCAGTCTCTGCCATCTAATTTAACATCACTGCATATCGTGTCTTGTCTGCGAGTACTATCTTGAAATCCTTTACTGGCTTTTTCTGTTTTTTATGTAACAACTATGAAATTTCAACTTGTTACTTGTAACAGTTTATTTTGATTACTGTAAGTCAGTTCTGTGGTCAGTCACATTAGTAATTTATTGTGAATAGTTTATGCTAAAAAGCCTCGTGGGCCTTACAAGGTGTAGTGTAGGTTCAGTCCATTTCTTGGCTAGTTGGCATAAAATGCGACAATCGAGCTTTAATGTCATCAGATTTAGTTTTGCCTATGTTAGTGTTTTCATTAATTGTTGTTTACGTTTTTGGTGTTGTCACTTGGTAGTACATTTAGTTATATTTGGTTCTGCTAGTACCATTCGAGTGATTGGCTGGGAAGATCGTCTCTGAACTAACCTACATTGTGTCGAGTGGGATGCTAAACACCACTGTACCGTAGCGTTATGCTAAAAACCGTGTCCAGGATAATGTGGCTCGTTGCTTGGTTAACCATGCAGCAGCTGAGCTGCTTGTTTGCAGTGTTTGATGTCAGGGTAATTGCATACACCATACAGTTGGTATAGCGCTATTTACTGGCACATGTACGAACTTTAAAACTGGCCTAGTATAAATATTCATGAAATTGCTGGCTCTGCTGTGACATAAACAAACCTCTGGCTGTCTGTTGTCTTCAGCGGGCCTCAAGACTCCACCTAATCAGGCTGTGAGCTTCAGCAATATAGATGCAGCTTGTGTCCAGAATGTTATGAATATTTGTATATGCTAAATGGCACTTAACTGCCCTGTTGTTAGCCTACACCCACGTTATGTCTCTCTTTGACTGAATCATCATACAGCTATTACTGACTCGTCCATAATGTCATTTGTGCAACTCACTAATGCACATTTAATGTCTGCATGATCCTCGTCATTTATTTCCATTGTATTCATGCTCCAACAGACACCATCTGATCACTGATGGTAATGCAAACTGTTGATGTGCTGTAGTGCATACCGCAGTTGTGCACAGTCATATGCACACTTATGTGAGCAGTTATTACAGTTATTACCTGTTGGTTTGCGTTTATGCTTAGATCTTTAAAAAATGTTTTTTTTAATTAGGAACAGTTTTTTGTGCTAAGGTATTCTTTGTGTGTTTCTTATGTGTTGGTTGCTGTGGGTTTAGACGTCGGTACTAGTGTAGTCGAGTGCCGCGAAAGGCTGGTCTGTGAAATGATGTGTTATGTGTTGAGTGGACGTTACAGTCTGCTCACTCATAGAAATAATTGGGAGCCGTTGTGCTTCTAGTTGCTGAAGAATCACCAAGCAAAGATTAGTGTCGTCAGTAAACATGCTGTCTAACATATATGTGGTTAAAATAGGAATTTTTTAGGATAATTTGTTATATGTGGGTATAATTCAAAACCTAAAGTTTTATCAAGGACAGTTGTGTAGAGCTGTCGCTACTGTTTGATGTGACGTAGCTGTGATTGTTTACAGCGACATTCCAGTTGTACTGTGAGTCCATTGATGTTTTTATTGTTTTTCGCGCTGGAAGTTTTCGCCCATGTTGTGAATGTTATCTGACAACTTGCAGTAGAACACACCATGTTACGTAAGTGCTAACAACATTCCATGAACTTACTGGAGCGTACAACGCTTACTGGAGCGTGTCGGTGCTGAGAAATTATGTGCGCTTGTATTGTACATGTGTCACTGTGTTCTTGTGATGTGCATTTGTTATCTCATTCTAACATCTGCAGTTACTTCGCCTTCTCCGGACTTCCTGTTGCATGTAACATGTCGCATGGCTAAGGTTTTAAAAGGACTAAGATGTCGTCTGATGTCAGGTGTCACTTTTATCAGATGTGGACTCCAGTTCAAGTTGTTCTTCCGTGGTTATCTGATATACCGTGTACTGTGTGTGCTAGCTGGAGAAATGTTGAAGTTGGTGTTTTGCGGGAAGTTCAGTTTCGATTTGGTGACTTGTGCAAAGTAACCGGATTGATGTTGTAAACTGACGTTGGCATTAACATAACAATATTCTAGCTGTTAAATCCATGTACTGAACATATGGGGACTTCCACCTTATACTGTTTACTGTTCATCGTGTGCTTGGATGTCTAATCCATTTACTGATTGCTAATCTACTAATCTTTGTATTCCGTTTTTGCTTGGGCTGTGAATTTCAACATTTAATTAATCAATTAATAATTGTTGAAAATATTTACTAGCTAAAGCATTTATTTCTTACTTGTTACTTTTTCTTACTTGTTAGTTTTTTTTGTACATTGCTATGCACAGCACAGATATTGTGATGCACGTTGTAGAGTCTGTGTGGTTGATTGGTTGTATTTGGCTTTGATCTTGCTTGTCTTCCGAGCGCCTCTGTGTCATCAGTCTTCATGGTGCTATATATATATATATATTAAAAAACAAACATTGTTTTTGCTTACATATTTCCCTTCACCTATTAGTTAGCTGAGCCTGGTGAGATTGGCCCTCGACGTGGTTGACTAACCGTCGTCCTTCAGTGCTGTGACGCTGTTGGTTGGTCATCTTACTTTTAAAATTGTCTCCGAAATGACCTAATGTGTCATGTGGAACATTAAACCCTACTATACTATACGGTTGATTGGTTGATGTAGAGTTGGCCTCAGGCAATGCCACATTTTTCAGATGAGTATCAGAAACTAGTGCAAGCAGGGAACTTTAGGCTGCAGCTACATTTTGATGTAATTGGCTGTCCAGCAGATTATAAAAACTTTAATACTGCCTCTACTAATGCAGCCATCTGCAGTGCACAGACTTTGCCCAGTTTGTTTGGTCTTCTTGTAACTTATCTGTAAGTCCTGAAAAATGCTTCCTTGGACGTGATCTGTCATGTGAATGACTGAGAACCATTTGTTCAGTTTTGTATTGCCAGGGAGGTGATGATTTTGTCTCTGTCTGTCTGTCTGTCTGTGTGTCTGTCTGCAGATTACTGAGACAGTTGCAGATGAATTTTTGTGCAGTTTTGGATGGAGTCGATCTTGGGACTAGAAACAATTAACTATATTTTGTGGGTGATCTGGATATGGAATTTTTCACTTTATGTAACGTTGTGAAAGAAGGCATTACCACTAGGTGAATTCCCGTTCACTTCTGTGTGTAATCACAGATGGCGCCACTCACCTATACTAAGCAGTGTAATGTGACTAACATACTAACTAAGGTACATGGTATGATGAGCCTTGGTAGAGGTGTCCACTCTTTGAATGCTTTCTAGTTTAACTTTGTTTTAGCGATGTAACAGTTTTGAAAATGTTTATGATGGGATATATAATGGCCTAACCTCAGGGTATGCAAGCCGGCAAATTCTGAGCCAGTCCTTAAGCGGAGAAATAGGGACGGTTGCAGCAGGAAAGGCATCTGGCTGAAAAATGCCACGAGATGCATGGCTGGACTTACTCTCACTCTCATCTGTGTGGCTGCTGCAGGCCAGCTAGTGGTGATACAGTGAGAGGCGTGAGTGAGAGGGGACCAGTGATTGTGTGGCTGCTGCAGGCCAGCTAGTGGTCATACAGTGAGAGGCGTGAGTGAGAGGGGA
>Ga0209149_1002513_pt1 | contig 10347 bp, 9 predicted proteins | sample WorMetTyACAVOLI2_FD_187423 | JGI IMG/M metagenome (GOLD analysis project Ga0209149, IMG submission 187423) | Marine gutless worms symbiont microbial communities from Max Planck institute for Marine Microbiology, Germany - Olavius algarvensis... ...
TACCACTTTCAATGACCTTCAGTGACCTCTAACCCACATTTCAAGGTCACAATAGTATTCAACGTCAAATAACTCGACTACTACTAAGTCGTGTATGATCTATCCAATGGTTCCGTTTCCAGTGACCTTGAGTGATCCTTAAGCTATATTTCAAGGTCACGGTGTAATATGTATGCCTATAGATGCCCTCAGCGTATTGTGTGCGGAGCTGACGCGCGATCTGTCGGCGATAGCTAAGTTCTTGTAATAATTCTTTCGCTGTTGGAGACAGACGTTATCGGCCCACAAACGCATAGTAGAATTTCCCACTTTACCTGTAGTTTGTTGCTGCACTACCTTGAAAAATGCAGCCGCATACACTTCTTCACCAAAAAACTGTTGAATAAATCTGCAATGCATGCGGTAATTTCGCTGTTGTTACAAAGCAGGAAATTCTTCTGACATCTCTTACTGACTTCTTCGATGCTGCTTCATGACGTCATACTGCTGCCAGCGATACGCAGAGTGTCTGGTAACGACTTTGTTCCAGCAGGACAGTGCAGCGGCACACCGTGCAGCGTACGTGCAACATTGAACTGCTGTGTCAAAAAACGCCAAACTTTCTTGCGTCCAAGCTGTGACCCCAAACAGCCCAGATCTCAGTCCTGTGTACTACGAGATTTAGGCTGTCATGCAGCATCCTGAAATCCATAGTGTGGATGAATTAAAACGGCGGCTCACCAGTGTCTGGTGCGGTCTTGTACAGTCGATTTTTGAAGAGACTAGTGACCAGTGGCGAGGAAGACATCGAGCGTATGTCCGCACTAGAGGAGGACATTTGGAGTGCAGCCTGTGAACTGACAATGTTGATTTTGTCCATATCTGTTACATTCAATGTGACTTGTTGGACTGTTACATCTGTAATTACGAAATCATGCCAGCAATGTTGGCCAATACACTCATGTTCATTTTACAAGGTAGTGCAGTAGCAGATTTGAGGTATGGTGGTAGATTTCAATGTGCATCTGATTGTAGTTAATTTCTGTCTGAACAATGAAAGAATTATTAAAATCGGACAGTGTTTGTCAAAGTTATGTTAAAATAAAAAGGGTCCAGTTTTTTGACTCACAGTGTTCACCACGTTGCGCATGGTGAATAACCATTTTCTCAGGTTATCGTGCGTACGTTCGCATGGAGGATATAACTAATGTAGGCCTAACTGAAATGTCACAACGGAAAGCGTGGTACGTTTGACGGACGGCGGCGTTAAGAAGGCAGCAGAGTTGGCGGCATAATGTCGGTCTCAATTAGACTTCAGCTTTGAATCTTTCTTTTCACGTTGCACTTGGGGACAAAACTGGGAAAACCAAATGGAAGGTCGGCACGATCCCAGCCTCGTGTTAAAGCCCTGAGGTGTTGGTCGCCCTTGTCTATAACATCTGCTGCCTCCCTAACACCGCCAGAAGATATCGAGAAATTACATCAGAATTCAGTCAGGATTTTCACATATGTCGGTCAGCAAGGACAGTTTCGATATCACCTCAGTCGCTCGCCGTGGGGAGGGACTCCCAGGGTGGGTTCAGGGGCCCATTATATCCCGGGTGTGAGGCAGTTTATGAATGGATGCCGTCATCGAGAAGTAAGAGGCAAGCTTTCCATGCATCGTGGTCGAAGTTCGGGCCCACGTAATCCTTCAGCACTCGAAGAAGCACGAACACCGACATCTGAAAAACAGCAGAACAAGTGCCAATAAATCGTATCGGATTGAGTGAGTGCGTTATATCAAGGTATATGGCCAGCGTAGTTGGGTTATATTGTTGTCAGGTTCATGAGTTTGCGAGAGTTTGAGCGTTACGTTATGGCATCCCTACGTCACTGAGCTGTGCATATGCATGATCCGTGGTCTGGCCAATGAGCTTCTGGTCACGTGAGGTGTGCCCGTCACACCTGACTGATGTTCCGCCCATGATCTGGTTTTAATTTTAAGTCGTCATGGCCGGTTTAGCGTCATGCATATTTATGTAGCCTTATGAATACCTATAATGTCGTTGGCTGTAATGGTTTGAATGGTTTGAACTATCCTACGTCATTACTATTATTAAAAATATCTCGGTATAGCGGAAAATAGAAGCAAGGCTATAAGTGATGACCGGCCCTGTTGATATTCACTTGACTACGTCGTCGTGATGGGTTGGACGAACAGTTGGTTCGTGTGTTAGGTGCCGAGGAGCAGAGCAGTTGATTGTGTGTCTGCTCGTTGGTTGACGGCGATGTGTTTGAGTGTTTGAGTAAAGCAGTGCCGTTCAACGTTATTGTTGGCCACACTGCGTCCACACTGCGTGAGTGTTGTGCTCCTCAGGCGAAGTTGTCGGTCGATTTGGGCCTGACGTGTAGCAGCTGAGTGAGGCTGTGAGTTGTGCCCGGTACGGCACGTAGGCATTGTATTGCCGACTTGACGACTTATATCGTTGTCGTAGGCAGAGTGTCTGCCGAGTGTTTACTGTGTGAAAGAAAGGTACGTTGAGTACTTTTGTTGTAGGTGATTTTGATTACGGTAAGGAGTGTGTAACAGTGTTAGTGACGCGAGCTGTGTAACTTACTGTTGAATCGGACTATTGCTTTACATATTTTATCTTTATTGTTTAATTTGCCATTTGCACTGAGTTATTATTGTAGAACACATTTCATATTACTGACTTGGTGTTGATTAATTGAATTTAGCTGTAGATCGACAAGTTGCAGAGTAGTAGTAAAAAATACAGGCCACACCCATTAGTAGTATAGCTCGGACAGCTACCGATCTCACATTTTGGTGGCAGTGGTGGGATTACTGCTAATTGGGATTGCTGCTATTTGGGATCTGATGCTTGTGTTTCACTATATTAATTTTGCAACTTATGATTGAGTTACATTTGATTTGGTTTGATTTGGAGGCCAGTGTAGTTGTTGATAATTCGTGGTTACTAACCACTATTGTTCTATCGTTAGCTGGAGTGATTTGCTGCTGTAGTGTTTGTGTCGCAGGTGAAATTACATTCTGTCGTTGACGTTCGCTGGTGAATTTGTGGTTATATTAGTGAATTTCACTGGTGTTTGGTGTGATTGATATTATTACATAAAGTTACGAGCACGATGACGTCACTGGTATATTTCTGAGCGTGTGATACGAGACGTGAGCGACGTCTGGGTGTGAGTATATCTGTTTTGCTTTTGCGAGTGTGTAATATACGCACACAGTAACCGGTTGCTCATGGATCTTCTTTCTGGCGATCGTCAGGAGATGATAAAAAGTGCAGCTCCGATTGTTTTCGTTCTAAATTGGTGGAGGCCAAATACGATAGCGCCACTGTGAGTAAGTTGGACAGGACTGGTTTGATGGAGGCTATGGCCCAGTTGATGATGAAACAGAGTGTCTCGGGGCTGGATTCGGACGCCACTACGCAGGGAGACATGGCCAGTGAGATTATATTTAGGGAGTTGGCCTTGGAGGAGAAGAGGATTGAAGCTGAGCAGGAGCAGAGGAGAGAGCTGAGGAAGATGGAGTTAGAATTGAAGATGATAGAAGAGAAGAGGCTAGAGAGAGAGGCAGAGGCTGAGCAGAGGAGGCTAGAGGGGGAGGCTGAGAAGATGAGGCTAGAGAGGGAGGCTGAGCGTAAGAGGCTAGAGAGAGAGGCAGAGTACCGCCGAGAGCAGATGAAGCTGGAGTTGGAGATGAAGCGGTTAGAGTTAGAAAGAGCAAGGCTGGATGGTATGAGCAGCGAGAAGGTGAAGGTGCTGGGCATGATGAGGAGGCCCTTGGACCTGGCGAAAGGGGGCATGGCATCGACCATCGTACGAAACACTTTGGTGACACGCTCCGTCATGTTTTGCCGTCTATGACGTCTGAGATTTCGGAACTTCCTCAATTTTTCGATACGATCGAAAAGCTTTACCAAATTTACCAGGTGCCGGACGATCTCAGAGCTAAATTGCTCATACCGAAGCTGTCATCTCGAGCTCAGAGCATTATTGTGCGAATGACAGCTGAGGATTTGCAAAGCTATGATGAAGTCAAAAGGTTTTTACTTGCTGAGTATAAACTAACTCCTCGAGAGTATAAAAATCGATTTGACTCTGCAGTAAAAGGGAATGACGAGACGTATGTGTTATTCGCCGCTCGCTTGCGTAATTTGTTAATGTACTATCTTCGGAGTGGGAATGTCGATGATTTTCAGGGAGTGTGCGATCTGTTGGTGAGTGACACACTGACAAATAAAGACATGCCTCACGGGAGGGCAGCTTAATTATGTTCTGTCACTCGAAGGGGAAAATTGGTTTCGACCCGATAAGGTGGCAACTTTAGCCGATATACATTTGAATAACCGGCCGACTTTGGGCTCATCCAAGCCTGTGGATAACAGACCGGCTAGAGCAAATACCACCACGGTGAATGTTGATTCACAGATGTCTGGGGTAACTCCTGTAGCGGGCCACACTGCTAGAAATGTCCTCGTGGACGTGGAGGTCGTGGTAGTCACCGGGGTAGTAATAGGGGCAACCCTGAGAAGGTCCAAGTTAACCTATGTACTACGAGGGATGTTCCGCCTAAAAATGATGTGGGCACGCAGTGTGAGGCTCCTGACAGTGAGCCTAAAGTGGATGAAGTATGGGCAAAATGGGCATTTGCGGACCAACCTGTGGTTGAGTCTGTCACATCCACTGATGTTCCACTGCAAATCCGTATCTATCCGTTACAGCATGTGAAAGTGAATGTTGCTGATGTTAAGTGTAATGCACCAAATGACTCTGGATCTCAGATACCAGTAGTCAGTACACGTTTGTTCGATTGGTGTGGTGAGAATGCGATTGGCAGTGTTGTGTTGAGTGGGTTCAGCGCAGGTCAGAGAGCAGAGGCGCTTGGTTAGTTTGGATGTGTGCTTGTCTGGTGATTCTGACATGTGCAATATCGCGGAAAAAAATGCCTCTTGTTTGTGCTATTGCTGATCTGGGTTCGCAGGACTATGACGTGATTTTACCGACAGAACTGCAGAACTGAAGAATTTGCCAGTTATATCTGTCGCTGGTCCTGATATGAATGATGTGATGGTTACATATGATGATACTCAAGTTTGTAACGTGTCGGAGTGTGGTGACATTGTATCTCATGGTGTGAATAATGTGAAACAAGCAATTATGATGTATGGTGATGTTGACTCTGTGTTAGTGTCTGACAATGTCAATGTAGTCGAGGTGAGTGATGATGTTACTTTGACTTCAGAATCACACAGTGAGTTGAGTAACGAACAGATGGCTGATACTACTTTGGCAACATGCTGGAAGATGGCTAAAGAAGGTAAAGGTGGCTTTGTGATATTAAATGATGTATTATATCACAAGGTTGAAGGTCAACTTGTGTCGCAGTTGTGTCTACCACAGAGTAGAAGAGTTAAGGTACTGAAGTTGGCTCATGATTCTGTTTTTGGTGGACACATGGGCGAAAAGAAGACACGGGAGCGAATTCGTCTGTCTTTTTATTGGCCAGGTTTACGCCAGTCTGTACATGATGATGTCAGCTCATGTACGAGCTGTCAGTTACGTTCATGCCCTGTGACCTTGGATAGGGTACCAATTACGCCGATAACGAGGGCTGATGTTCCATTTAAGATTATGAATATGGACTGTATTTGGCCAATTGAACCACCATCGGCCCAAGGCCATCAATATTGTCTCTGTGTTGTCGATAGCTGTACACGATGGCCTGCAGTGCATATGTTAAAGTCATTGACTGCTAAGGCTGTATGTGACGTACTATTAGACTTGTTTGCTAATGTTGTGTGCCGAAAGTTATGGTGAGTGATTGCGGCACCAACTTCACCAGTCAACTTACGAGGGAGTTGTTGACTAGATTGGGGTGTAGTCCCAGGTCCAATACGCCAGGACACCCTGAGGCTTCGGGAATGGTTGAACGGTTCAACCAAACCTGTAAGAACATGATGAGCCACATAATCCAACAGCATCAGTGTCAGTGGCATAAATATTTACCGCTTGCGGTTTGGGCTCTGCGGGAGGTCCCAAATGCCACTACGGGAACCTCGCCGTATATGTTAGTTTATGGACGAACCCCCCGTGGTCCCTTTGCGGTCTTGAAAGAGACTTAGACCGGGGAGAGGGATGTGCCAGTCAGTCTAGGAAAGTCAGTGGATGCGTACATGGAAGAGCTCCGGGACAAGTTGGAGACAGCTGCCAACTTTGTTAATGATCACGCCCAGAGAGCTCAAGCCAGCTACACAGCTCACTATAATCTTACAGCCCGGGATAAGAGATTTCACGTGGGTGACCAAGTATTATTGTATTGGCACCCGAGGTCGGTAATAAGCTCCGGAATCAACGGCAAGGCCTGCGACGGTGGTAAAGGTGAAACCACCTCACAGTTATCTTATTGACATAGGGGACGGCAGTGTACGTAAGGTGCATGCCAATAAGATACGCCTATTTGTAGCACATGTTCAAGGATGTGGAGTCATTGCTGAAAAAGATGCCGAGTTTGGTCGTGTTTTAACACACGTAGCTGTTGTGTCGAGTGTGTTACCTAGCCAGAGAGTCGATCAAGACGAGCTTACTCATTTGATCGTTTCCCAACGTATGCAGCTGTGTCAGCTACTGGATGAGTTCGACGACTGTTTCGTGGACAAGCCTGGTCTATGTGACGTGATCACGCATCGGATCCAGACTACGTCGGAGTTCGTGCCGCGTCAAGTCCGTCCGTATCGCGTGCCGGCTGTGTTCAAGGACGAGGTTGATCGACAGATCGCTGAACTGTTGTCGATGGGTCTGATCCGTCGCTCGAAGAGTCCCATGACGAGTCCAATCGTCTGCGTTGCTAAGAAGGATGATGGTGTGCTGCGACTACCGCTATCTAAACACTTACACTGTCGGAGATGCATTTCCGATGGCGACGGATTACCTAGAATTTAACCTTGAGTTCCGATACACCAAGGGTTCGAGCAATATTGTTGCCGACTGGTTATCTAGAGCCGTGAGAGGTGGCTCGAGTAGTGATGTTTGTATGATCGCTACGTTCCGATTTTTGACTGTAAATGTTGTTTGCTTATGCAGTTGTGGCAACAGTACTTTGCGTTTGTTGTATTAGTTCAGTTTACTTGTTATTCTGTATGATTTGTATAATCGTTTGCGCTGTTGTATGAACGATACTTTGAGTATAGTGTTTATACGATTGTGTAAAATGTCCCTGTCTTATGAAGAAAGTGGCATTTTCTTCGAACGGAGGGGGAGGTGTCAGGTTCACGAGTTTGGTCTGGCAAATGAGCTTCTGGTCACGTGAGGCGTGCCCGTCACGCCTGACTGATGTTCCGCCCATGATCTGGTTTTAAGTCGTCATGGCCGGTTTAGCGTCATGCATATTTATGTAGCCTTATGAATACCTATAATGTCGTTGGCTGAAATGGTTTGAACTATCCTACGTCATTACTATTATTAGAAATATCTCGGTATAGCGGGAAATTGAAGCAAGGCTATAAGTGATGACCGGCCCTGTTGATATTCACTTGACTACTTCGTCGTGAAGGGTTGGACGCACAGTTGGTTCATGTGTTAGGTGCCGAGGAGCGGAGCAGTTGATTGTGTGTCTGCTCGTTGGTTAACGGCGATGTGTTTGAGTGTTTGAGTGAAGTAGTGCCGTTCAACGTTATTGTTGGCCACTCTGCGTGAGTGTTGTGCTCTTCAGGCTCTTTTGGGTGGCGCGGTGGCTTAGTGGTAGGGCGTCGGACTTGCGATCTAGTAGTCGCGGGTTCGAGGCCCGGCCGCGACGTTGCTGCGTAACAACCTTAGGCAAGTTGTTCACACCTTACTGCCTCTGTCACCAAGCAGTATAATTTGGTACCAGCAAAAGCTGGGAAGTAAACAGGCATATCGCATGATACACCAACCCGTATCACGTGGTCTCGCAGTGTTCGCTGATGCCTGGCTGTAGGGTTGGCTTGCGGAGATCAGCGCCGACTTACGGGAAAACGGTAGCGCATTAGAGGTGGTGCTCCAGAGTGTCTGCCGAGTGTTTACTGTGTGAAAGAAAGGTACGTTGAGTACTTTTGTTGTAGGTGATTTTGATTTACCATAAGGAGTGTGTAACAGTGTTAGTGAGGCGAGCTGTGTGATTTACTGTTGAATCGGACTATTGCTTTACAGATTTTATCTTTATTGTTTAATTTGCCATTTGCACTGAGTTATAATTGTAGAACACATTTCATATTACTGACTTGGTGTTGATTAATTGAATTTAGCTGTAGATCGACAAGTAGCAGAGTAGCAGTAAAAAATATAGGCCACACCCATTAGTAGCATAGCTCGGACAGCTACCGATCTCACAATTGTGAAGTGCATTAAAACCGGCCTCGCTTGGGGCAACGGACTGCAATAATGATAGCGCTAATTATCATACACAAAAGCTTCAGCGTGATCCCACGTACGATATGATACAGAGACTGATATTTAACGTACGCTAGAAATCTGACGGGTAGTCAACGTAGTCTATCGTACAAACTAAAACAGAACAAGAAACTTAGCTATCGCTAACAGGTCGCGCTTAGCATCACCCGGTCGGAAATGACAGTAGAAATAACTGCTCACTATATTATAACGTCCGACTGTTGTAATTGACTTCGTACACGGTACATCATACACTGTATCTCAAAAACGTATGGCACTTGATGTTAGTTAACAACTTTGGTAAATGTGGACCGATTTCCAAAATTCTTTCATCAATCGATTCCTAAGAATATTGTCTATGGTATACCACAAAGATTTCCACGTCACCTGCAAGGCTGCAATATGTTGCTACACTACCTTGTGAAATTCGAAAATTTGACAATGTTACTGATTTTAACAGCATCCGCAACATACTGTTGGCATGTTCCTCTGGGAACTTTGATTACTTCATTTAACATTTAACAGTAGTTAGACGGATTGTCTCAAGACTGCTGACACTGACTGACTGACTGTCATTTTGAAGTCTGTCAGACGACGTCTCGAATCAACAGCTGAACACTGTTCAGTTGAACGTTATTTCGTGGCGATTTTTTTTCACCACGATTATCTATGCACCGTCTTTGTTAGGCTACTTCGCGTGTTGTACATGTTTAAATAAAATCATTAGTGTGATATTTTTGTGGCAGGTTATATACTATCTCACATTAAAGTTTAGTTAAACATTAATTGTCACCTTCAACGTAAAAATTTGGTAATATCATAGTTGTAAGTATAATTGTAGTTAAGCTATATCCACAAGCGTAGGCTATATAGCTGGTGACACCATACTGGATGAAAAGCAAATACTTACGTAGTAGTACCTTGTCAGGATACCCATCGGAGCGTGTTGAGCCTTGAGATGCTTCAGTTCCTCGGCGAGAGTGTCTGGATCGTATAACAAGTTAAAGCAGACATCGAAACCGCTGAGTACTCTCTGACTGTGAGCCGTGAACTCCGGCGACGACGTGTCGTTTCCGTTCACTCCATCAAAATACGGGAGAGCCGAGGGACAAAGAGCAAACATCCTGTATCCCACATAACAACTAATCAATATTTTTCCAGTTTCTTACCGAAATCTATTGCAGGGGCGCCGCGACCTGTTGTAAAGTTGGAGAGGTGTGGCTGGGGGTGGGTAAACACTACATCGGCTCTGTCGGTCACAAGGCGGGGTCTTGACCCTAACTGGCCCACGAGGATGGCATTTTTATCGCGCGTCAGCATACTGACGCGCGATATTGATATCGCAATAGCAATTCTATCCATCCGTCCGTTTCTCCGTCTGTCCGTAACGTTCCGGTATTGGATGAAAACGGCTTAACACATTGTCATAGTTTTTACACCATACAGTAGCCCAATCATTCTAGTTTTGTCAACATCAAACATCTTCACGAAATTCCGACGGGGTCACCCCCTACGGTGGCACTAAATGCAGACGCGGTATATAAATTTCGGGATTTTCGACCAATAAGTCGCTATATCTCACAGACGATACAGTGGCGTAACACCCATTGGACAAGGCTGGACAAATGCCAGGGGCCTCCGGGGTCTAGGTGCCCCCAAGCCTGACCAAGGCCACCGGGAATTCCCGTTCGGGAATTCCCGGGAATTTACCTTCATAAAATTCCCGGAGGGAATTCCCGGGAATTTATGCATATCACATCAAGATATACATTTTCAATACGTTTTCTATATTCAGAAATCAACACATTTGATTCACAAGTGTATGCAGTCCGCATATCGACGATTCCACAGCACAGAGACCGCGGTGACGAAGGTGGTCAACGATCTGCTGCTTGCGGCAGACAGCGGACAGATGTCAGCTCTCTGTCTGCTCGACCTAACCGCCGC
>Ga0209149_1002514_pt1 | contig 10344 bp, 8 predicted proteins | sample WorMetTyACAVOLI2_FD_187423 | JGI IMG/M metagenome (GOLD analysis project Ga0209149, IMG submission 187423) | Marine gutless worms symbiont microbial communities from Max Planck institute for Marine Microbiology, Germany - Olavius algarvensis... ...
TGTTGTTAAACTGTCGGACAAATGTGTCCGCCTGATCGTACTGTCAATTGTTGTTTTTCTTTTTTTAATTGTTTTGTGGCTGCTGTTCCTTGAACAGTGAATAAAGTTGTATATAATGTCAGGTCATTCTTTGACGCTGAATATCCCCGAAATGACTAAAGAGATACTGCCGTCGTTACTATGAAATGCAAACAAAAACCGTATCCAAGCTTTCAAATGGTACCATTTCAATGACTTTGAGTGACCTCTAACCCACATTTCAAGGTCACTGGGTTATTATCGATGCCCTCAACGTATTGTATGCGCAGCTGACGCGCGATATGTTTGCGATAGCTAAGTTCTTTTTTGTTCTTTTACATTTTTTGTTTATTCCGTGTGGTAGATCAAGCTGGCTATCTGTCAGCTTTTTACTGCACGTTAAATACTCAGTATCATATCGTGTCGTATCGTATTGAGCTTTGAAGGTTGTCGAAGTCCTGTGTCACGTTTTCGAGCTGACCTTCAGTGACCTTCAATTAATACTTGTTACTCAGTGTATGAGTTGAGTGATAGAGCCTAGGTGTCTGAACACATGGGTCTCCACACTTACGCACTACTTGGCTGCACTTGTCTCAAGAGGTCGTCGATACGTGCGTTCTACCAGTCGTCACGGTCAGCAGCTGTTTATTTTGGATGGCCATTTTCTTCTGTAATTCGCTCGGTCGTCTACGTGTCCGTAGGCAACAAAGTCGACATCGGTCTGGAACGAGCTGATCTGCTGTCATTGTGGTTGATGCGACCGCAACTAGCTAGCTGTCTTATCTAATTGCTATGCAATTAAACATAGAGACACAGCGTCGTAGACTCCAGTCTTCGAGATCTAAACGGCTCTCGGCTACGCTGTCAAAATTAGCGGCGTTTCTCGGCTTCAGCGGCAGCCGGTTGAGTCTCGGCCGCGGCATCTATCATCGGTAACACGGCTCGTCGACGCTGCCACTTACCTCGGAGGTCCGAGCGCACACCCGGCTCAGCACCCGGCCGGCCCGTCCCGCCCCGTTACGCCTGGGCAGCGATTATCGTGCGGTGCGGGCTAAGCGGTACATCTATCACCCAAGCGCGCCTCCCGACGACGGCCGTAATGCATTTCGGGCAGCATAAACTAATCACCTGCGGTTCGGTGTTCCGTCCGCCGAGGCCGGCCACGGCCACGCCGCAGTCAATTGTGCCGACTAGTAATAATGCATCGGCTGGCGCTACGGCGATCGCTCATCGAAACAGTCAATTATTGAAAAGGGAAACGTCGGTTTAGTTCAACAGACGCAGACATCATTCTCCGTGTATTTAGATCTGTGCGTCGATGCCGATTCTACTTGTAGGATTCTGTCACGTAATCACCGGGGATCCGGACATTCCCCTTGGACATATTCCCCCTGACATATTCCCCCGGAAATTTCCCCTCCCGGATAAGTCCGCTCCCTTTTACATGGTGTAGGACATTTCTCCTTTCTACCACCAACATTCGCCAATCTACAATGTAAAGCAACCTACCGTTAACGTGTACAAAATTGATAGGGGTAGATCGGTTAGGGTCTGGAGTACGGGTTAGTGTGAGTTTACAAAAAGAATTTCCCTCCTCGTGGATCGGTTAGGGTCAGGGTCAGGAGTATGGGTTAGTGTCAATTTGCAAATTTTCGCTGAGGGGAATGTCCTAGGTGGGGATGGAAATTGTCCGGCGGGGCAAATATCCGGGGGAATATGTCCGAGGGAAAAATGTCCAGGGGAAATGTCCTGATGTCTGTTTTCTCGCATATCTCTTAGAAGCATCAACCGATTTAAGTGAAAACTTCAGATAAAATATAGCTGAGTGAATGACGAATCTACGTATCGGAAAATAATTGGTCGTTTTGTTAATGTTCTTCGTTAGCAGTGATGTAAAGAGGACGTTAGCAAAACTGCCGTTACAGCAATACGATTTACCGTTAAAGATCACTATTTAATTAAATGCTCGTGAAATAATAAAACAGCATGAAGCAAACAGCTGTATTGAGATGTTTCCTGGCAGAGGATAGACTTTTAGTGGGTTAAAACATTTAACGGAAAAAATGACAGCAGTGGCGTCAGTGACTCATCTCTGGGTTATGGCTGACCACGCACAGCCAGCCAAAATTAAAGATTTCGCACTTATTTTTTGATCAATGTCTTTCGTCAATCAAGACTTGGGTAGTGGAAGACGCAGCGACGTTTGACGTTTGGTCGTATGCATTTCGTTCTTCCTCTGATAAAAATACAGGATGGCCCAAAAAAGAAATATTGCTTTGTTTGACTGCTCACATTAAAAATAAATTTGTATGATTTTTTTGGCACTGACCAAAATAAATGACCAGTTGTACTGACATTTAGTTAACAATCATGCAAATTGATTTCCAGCGTTTTCTAGATGTGAGCTAACAAAACGGCGGTTTCACTTTTTCTGCCATCCTGTAGGATGTAGCGACTTTTGTTTCGATTGTAGCTTACGGAAACCTACTGTTAACCCTTTGTAGTGCACAAGCAATTATAGTAAGTTAGTAAGTAAGTAAATTTGTGTTCGCGCAAACAAACTTTACAACCGGAACTGTCACAGAGGCGCTATGATGATGTCCCGTAGGCTCTGGAAAACAGATTTCTTCAATCGTGCGCAGAACTGAATCAGTGTCAATGATACATCACAGACAGTCAGTGGTAGTGAGTTCCACATCAGTGGTTCAGACACAGAGAAACTTCTTCTTCCGTATCTTGCCAATCTGATTTGCGGAACTGCTACGTCGTGGAACTGCCGCGCCCAGTCCCCTCCTCGCTGTACCAAATGTAACAGCCCATCCATCAATGACCAGTGTACCAATCACCGTATTGCTGTATAATGGTCCGTCGCTCTGAGGTTTTCATGTGCGCATTGAAGGGCTAATGGTTGTGTTGGTTGCAGCGGCGGCGGACCACGCGTCGTTCTGTGAGACGGAGACGTTCCACGCGACCTGTGCGCTCGACGAGGTGATCGTCATGACCCGGGCGCAGTACGGCCGGATGCGGATCAGCCGCTGCGTCAAGCTCGACTATGGGCATCTCGGCTGCGAAGCGGACGTGCTCGAGCTCGCCGACGCACGCTGCTCCGGCCGTCGACGTTGCGAGATACGCATTCCAGATCCTGAGTTTGCCAAGAATAAGCCTTGTCCCGAGGACCTCAAACCGTACTTTGAGGCGGCGTACAAGTGTGTCAAAGGTATAAAAATACCGCATTTATACCAGTTTACAGTTCGTTTACACAACATAACACACGTGCTACGCTCATGAAACATCAATAAGTTATCTTGTAGACGGATACGTGTACACTGTCACAAAAAACGGAACCCTGCAATTAATATAACATAACTTCATCAATTCACAACATTTACTAACTATTTTTTGGTAGGGAGAGAGGTTATTCAATTCTCAGCTTATGGTAAAAAAGTTTTTAATTTTGCTTAGAACCAGCTTCGAGGTTTCCATAACAACAGTAGCTACTTGACACACCCGAACAGCGAATTTTTGGGCAAAATATCGGTTTTTGTGACACAGACCGCCAAGAAGGGGTCAGGTTTTTTTGAGACGAAGTGTAGACACGGTGGACTAAATTGATTGATTGATTGATTGATTGATTGATTAAATGATTGATTCGGCTTCTTTTCTAGTTATGTGTGACCTTAATGTGATTGGTCTTTTTGTTTATGTCGGAGCAGTTCAGACGGCTCGTGATTTCTGCATCTACCCGCGCCCGACGCCGGTCAGTTCGCCGACATCCGGTTTCCTGTCCAGCCTCGTCACAGAGCTGACCGGTTGTGGATCGGTGCTGACACCGTGGTCGGTGGTAGTGCGACCGGGACAGACCATCCGTCTGACGCTGTACGACTTCGCCGTCGCCCGCCAGCGCCGTGCGGCCGGTGTCGGGTCGACGTCGCTGAACGGGTCGCCTACCCACGCGTGCCCAGCGTACGCCGTCCTGCGCGAGCCCAACTTGGCGTCGAAGTCGTCGCGGGCCGGTCGCAATGTGACTGTATGCGGCGGAGTCGCCAGACGCTCGGTCGTCTACGTGTCCGTGGGCAACAAGGTCGACATCGGTCTGGAACGAGCTGATCACGTCGTCTATGGAGCGCATTATCTCATCGAGTACCAAGGCAAGCGCGTGACCGTGACGCACTCTTTAGCCATTGGCAGCGTGCTGTTAGGGTTCGGTAGCCGAATAAGTCTAGTCATGCAAGAATAAAACGTCTTTAAAACGAAAAGTACATAAACCTTTTCCTGACCTCTTGATCCATTAACAAGTTGCAGACATTATACATGACCCGACTGGATGACAGGCGACGTCGCGCCACCGTCGTTCGACGTCTTGTTGGGTCGGGTAAATTGGCAACAACGCGGTGCTGATGACGTCAACAAGTCGTTATTCCCGTCTGATACATAGGCGGTTAAACGAAACTCACCAAGACACACAATTTGCCGCTCTACGCCGGATCACGGGCAAAACCCCGGACAGGAACTCCCCGGACACAACCACCACCGAACCCTAATCCTATTTCGGAAAATAGCATGTGCACCATTGAGCTTGTTTCCTGAAGAGGTGTTCTGTCTGCGGATTATTGTCCGGGGAGGGTATGACCACACACTCTCCACGCCATCGGAGGTTGGACGACTGGCCTCCGAAGAAGTCGTTTTGGAATTAGTAAAAAGCAAACGCCTGCCAATACTCAGCTATAGGTTGGAGTGCTACTCGCTTACTAAACCCGATCACAGACATCATTTAGACTTTGTAGTCACCAGGTTTCTGACGAAACTGTGCAAATCCTTTAACCAGCTAATGTCGTGAATATTTCAATTTCTTACTCCCATAGTGAAATTCTTGAAACTAAAAGGAGACAACCACCACCGTACACTAACTATAACTTTAACCTTTCCCCAAACCCCGGAAAATATCACGACTGTGCTTGTTTTCTGGGGGGGGGGTTCTATCCGGGGATATTTGTGCGGGGAAGGTATGATCGCACACTCTCTGCGCCATCGGTAACTGCTGGAACCGTCGCACGCGCCACAGTTTATTACGCATAAATATTTAACGCCGCCGATATATGCCGATATTTATATGTAAATGGGTGCGTGGGTCGTGGAGGACGCGTGCGGTCGATGCCTGTGTTGTGTCTTGTGACGTGAGCTGGAGTCTAGTTGGTCCACGCGTTGTCCGAGTCCCAGTTGGTCCGCTCGGCCTTCAGTGACGATGACGACAAGTGACGACCGAGGACCGCTGGACCAGGTGTTTGGCGGCAGAACCTATCGATTTCCAGTTTGCCGCCAAGACAGACCGTGTTCATAAATTATTTGGCCGTCGCCGTCGATGCAGGCCGGGTCCCACGGGACGACGAGCTGGCTGCCGTGACGGAGCGTGAATCCGGCGGGAGTCGAAGGCCCAGACGGGACGTTCCGGGACGACCGGACGTGGACGTTGCGCAGCTGGTGCACGAGTCTACGACGCCGACCGACGACGAGTTATTGTATCGGACTTGATAGCGCTTCGTACCGGCCGTGTGTCCCTGTACAGCCAGTAACATGCCAATGACTGACTAATGAACGTTCAACGTCAAACTGCAACTGCTTGTCACCCGCCAATACTTGCAACAGTTGGGTGGGTGACAGTCACTTCGTCCCCAAACCAAATGGGCCCAAGATCAACTCGGCCCCTGGACAACTCGGGCCCCAGAACGAATATAATTTAATCATGTAAAATCTACATAAATGGAATATGGAATTGTATTAGTCGTAGTTTTAAGGAGTGGAAATAATAGATGACAAATCGGAACAAATAGTCTACAAAGGTGTCAATGCTGACTTGTCCTCGTCAAAGCCGACAATTATCGTTCCCGGACTTCTAAGAATAATAGCAGTGTAGAGCAGTCTTCAAAGCAATGCGGCAGTGAAGCCGCAACGATGAAACGGCTTGGAAGTAGAGAACGAAGCCATTTCAAGTCGATGCAAAAGGAACTCTTCGACGCCTGGGACGCCTTTGACGCCGGCGCAATAAGCACGCGCAAGTTTCTGCATCGATGCAGTCACTTTTTGCCGGTGCCTTCGTCGTAATTGATCACTGCTGGCGGACACTGACATTGTCGAACACACATAACTTACGCTACCGTACTGCATAGGCTTACTAACAGCGAAAAGTGTCCGTAGTTTTTTGGCACTCTTTTCTGACATTTTATTTATTTTAAGCTGAAGTAAAATAAAATTGCCCTTTAGATTACGATATAAAGTAGCGATAAGTGTTTGTAGTTTTTTAAACTCTTTTTTAAATCTATTTACTGTAGTCTAAACTAAAAGGTCAAAAGGTCAAAGGTCAAGGAGATTATAGTGCTCATAAAAGCTCGATCATTTCTAGATGAGCTTAATCTAGAGCACTTAACCAGTTGAACCGTTTAACCTAGGCGAGTGGTTGTAAATATCTTGCCCAAGGATATTACGCGATAGACGTCAGTGGAGCGGACTCGAACCCACAACCTTGCAGTTGGCTCAGTCTGCAAGCTTCGGGCCGAGACGCTACCCACACAGCCACCGCGCCAACCGTTAGTTACGTATGAGCCTAATCGGTCTGGATTTGCCAATCACATCGTTTGCGTTCGGATTGTATTTACAGTAGGTGCTGTTGGCATATGTTTTCTCTGGCATTCTTGAAGCCATTTGGCAGCAAAATGTCCTATCGTCCAAATTCATTTAAACATTTTATCCCATCACACGCCGGTCAGACCGCGCACAAGCGAATCGACTGCTGCGATCGTTGATCGATCATTGCAACAACATCTCACCAGGTAGTTCCTCATCAACAACACCTTCTCGACCATGAGCAAACGTTTTACGCCAAACGTCTATTGCTGGTCTCGTAAAATAACTATCACCATATACTGGACGCATCTCAGACTGAATGGCATTTGCGCTAAGTCTTATGCCCACAGCCCTATATTGTATGTGTTTTTAATTGACTTGCTCTTTTTATATGTTTGCTCTTTTTGCTTAAATAAATGATGGATGGATGGACAGAAAACGAATAACAGAACGCTGTTCCTTACGGGATGCTTTCAACGGCAACGCTGACGTATCTAATGTTTATAAATGACGTCACAGTTACGTCATCGTAATAAAACTCACAGCTAATACTCAGAATGAAATCCCCTACAAAACGTATGTTTTCAAATTTTCACATTTTAAAAATAAACAAAATTACGCCGTTTTGTAACTTATTTATGGAACGACCCTCGTAAAATGTGAGACTGCGGAAGCACAGATAAATAACAGAAGTATTACACTGAATAAAAATGGACGAACGAAAGAATAGGCCTAAATAAATACATAAACAATAAAATACATAAACAACTAAATACATAAACAACTAAATGAATGAATGAATGAATGAATGAATGAATGAATGAATGAATGAATGAATAAATAAATAAATAAAGTATGTCCCGTTGTCTGTTCCCGCGTACCGACGTCCCGTGTCAACGTGGACCGTCCGCGCACGGTCTTCAGCTCTAGTTGCGAACAGTAGGCAATTTTTTTCAGTAGCCTATCTGTGCCACTATTCTGATAAAAGTCCAATAAGATTTATTATAAAAATTCGCGAACTAAATTCTAATTTAAAATGCGCTGGCTGCGAGGTCTTTAAATTCACAGTCGCAAGGTAGACGTCGTATCGTAACGTTATAACGTTGTGTTATTTGCCACTAATACGTTACGGCATTTGCTAATAGTTTTGTCATGAAATCGTCACTTAGGACGTCAGAGTGAACTTACCGGGTGTTTGATGCAGTCGCCGTCGGCGGTCAATATCGATGGAAGAAATGTCGTGCGGCGCCCACAAACGACCGTGTATACACTACGTCGTCGTCAGCAGGTCGTACAGCGACGTTCATTGCTAGTCGACGACACTGGTCTGCGGTAGAGACGTGTGGATTCCTAGAAATTTCTGCTTGCTACCGGTCCGCAATTCCAAAAAAACATATCGGTGGCCTGGCATTCGCGAGGTTTCGTGTCGAAGACCAACCCTCAGTCGGTACAGATCTGGAGGGCACATGAAGATAAGTAGGCGCAATGCTATAACAATGCTATAACTGGCACTAACCCTTACTGCTGAACCCTAACCGACCCACGAGGCGGTATAATACTGAATAAGTACTATAATATTTTATGACGGTTTATGCTATAACTGACACTAAAAAAGGGAGAACAGGGATTGCGCCTACTTATCTTCAAACTACCCCAGATCTGCTACGCTAGAAGTGTCAGCCTACTTATCTCATCACATCACAGTAAACAAAACTACACTGTGCTCCGAGAACGCAAACCCCCGCCATAACGTCAACCAAAAGTGATCCGGGATTCTCATCCGGATTTCCGGAGTAATCCGCATCCGGATCTAGATGTCCGCCGAATGGCTTCCAAAATGTTATGGATTCGTTATCTTGTCGGCGTCAGTCATTTCGCCGAGTGTCGCGATAATCAGCCGGCGACTGTATGAGAAATGCTAATAAATCTCTATAATCCCCTACTCCGCAATGGTGAGTGAAGTGGAAAAGTGATCTGGAATCCCTATCCGGAAGCGGATCACCACCAAAAGTCAATCAGTTCTTCCGACTGGTAGGTCCAATCATAACAGTACACCAAGTTTCAATGAAATCAGCTGATTAACTTTCCAGTAATCGTGCACACGGACTGACAGACAGAATTAATGACACAACGACAGACAAACCGATGTGATTACATAACATCCGCCTTGGCGGAACCAGCACAATATCTACAGACAAGTACACAGTAATAAAATTATTGCTGCCTAGCACAGCGAACCTCGCCCCGCGCCTACTGCACAGTGCTGCCACCTGACGAATATAATGGCATAATCCCGAGTCTACGGCCATGTTTAGTCTATACTGATGGTTTCAAAACTATAGAACTAATGCACTATCCGTGTTCCCGTAATTGACGTGGTGACAAACATTATTACGAAGTTACAAACCATTATGACGTCACCTGTTAGCGTGTCAACAGGTGACGTCATAATCTTTTTCCTGACGCATATGAATGAGTAATTTAGTGACGTCATCATCATCGTCATCATCATTGTCACGCATTGAGTCGAGAACGTATAAAAGCGACACAGCGTTGTTCGTTGTTGTCTTCACTGTTGAGTTGTCCACGTTTCACCGCAGTGTATACCCGCTTGAGGCCGGCATGCAAATGTCGTACTCGAGAAATCCGACAGACACGGTCTTCACGCCACTTTGACCGAGGGGGCAGCCATATTGTATGCAGTGGCGGACAATTTGGCTAAAACTTCTGACCGGGACCTGGTTTCGTGAAGTATAGCACGAACCCTCGTGTACTTGTTACCCACATGTGGGTAGACGTCAGTAAGTACATCGAGGGTTCTTGCTGTACCTCACAAGAACACGTCCCAGTCAGAACTTTATGTCTGACCGGGACCTGGTTTCGTGAGGTATAGCACGAACCCTCGTTGTACTTGTTGGGCGTCGGCAAGTACATCGATGGTTTTTGCTGTAGCTCACAAAACCAGGTGCCGGTAAGAACTTTGTCTGACCGGGACCTGGTTTCGTGAGGTATAGCACGAACCCTCCTCTACTTGTTAGACGCCAGCAAGTATATGGAGGTGCGATATATCGCGAGGGTGAAATGTGGAGTGGGATACAACCGACAGTAACGTCTATGAGGTAGATAGGTAGGTAGGTAGGTAGACAGATAGCTAGCTAAGTGGAGAGATAAATAGATGGACAGAGAGATAGAGGGAACTTTATGTCAGACCGGGGTCTGGTTTCGTGAGCTATAGCACGAACCCTCGTTGCACTTGTTGGGCGTCGGCAAGTGCATCGATGGTTTTTGCTGTATAGCTCACAAAACCCTAACCGTAACCGTATCAACCTGAATGGCTGTCAAAAAGGATACTTCAAATTTTGGTGGGATGAGGAGCCACGCGCATTAATATCGTGCGTCAGTGTGCCGACGCACGATAACAAGAACTAATCAATAGATTAGATAGCCGAACGTTACCGCTTGAACTACGCCATCGCTGTACAAGCAGCGTGCTAGGCACTTGTCTGTAGAACGATGTGCTTGCAAGCTGCTTGCTAACAAAACATACCCCCAGATGACGTGATAGTTACACACACCCTACTACAGAGATGACAATGGGTCAGTGGGTCACGGGTCACGGGTCAAGTGGGTCAACAAATCCGAGTGGGTCACGTGGGTCACGGGTCAGTACTCGTGACCCGTTGACCCATGATCAAGTTAACAAGATTC
>Ga0209149_1002515_pt1 | contig 10343 bp, 8 predicted proteins | sample WorMetTyACAVOLI2_FD_187423 | JGI IMG/M metagenome (GOLD analysis project Ga0209149, IMG submission 187423) | Marine gutless worms symbiont microbial communities from Max Planck institute for Marine Microbiology, Germany - Olavius algarvensis... ...
GTCCTGCCACTAACCCGTGCTTCTGACCCTAGCCTACCTACGAGGAGCGGTCCTGACCCTAAACGACTCACGAGGCGGGGGGGGGGCAGCCGATCTATGTACCTCTACTCATTTTTGCCTCGTGGACTATGCCATCGGAAGATGTCTGTCCGTCCGTCTGTTCGTCTGTCACACACCGGTATTGTGTCGAAACGGTTAAACATAATCATCAAACTTTTTACACCTTCGGGTAGCCACACCAGTCTAATTTTTGTGAACCAAACGGTATGGCAATATTCTGACGGGGACACTCTAACGGGGGCGTCGAATGCAAGGGGCTATGAAAAAATCGCGTATTTTAGACAAATATCTCGCTTTATCTCGGAAATAATACGGTACAAGATAGAGCGTTGGAAGGCGAATAGGAAACCGTACCCAAGCTTTCAAATGGTATCAGCTTCAATGACCTTAAGTCACCTCTAACCCAGACTTCAAGTCACTGTATTAACGCCAAATAACTCGAAAACGGTACAAGATAGAGCTATACTTACAATGGTCAACCAATAGAAAGTCGTATAATATCTATCGAACGGCGCCATTTTCAATGACCATGAACAACCCCTAACCCAGTTTTCAAGCTCACGCCATTTTTTGACGCTGAATGCGACACAAACGGCCTAAGATGCGGCCATAGTTGCTGCAAAATGCGACTAAGACAGCGTACCTAAGCTTTCGAATGGTGCCATCTTCAATGATCTTGAACGACCCCAAACCCAAACTTCAAGGTCACGCCATTATTTAACGCTGAATTTTGAGAAACGGTATGCGATATGCAGACATAGTCACAACGAAATATTAATACGGACTTAAGTCCCTTCTCAACGCTGTCGTTTCGATGACCTTGAGTGACCTTGAGTCATTTAGCGAAATATTCAATGACGCGAAGCATCACGCCGTCTGCCTGCGACAGCTGAGCTTCTTCTTGTACACGTTAACGCTATATACATTTTTATTTACCATATATGGTAGCACAGCAGAAAAAAAGTATATATAATAAAAAAATTGAACAACTTAACTAAAAGGATAGCATATTAATTATAGACAATAATAGCAATCACTTGCAACTGACTGGAAAGAAACGCATCAAATTACAGCCATGATGCTGACAAGCGCTTAAACTTCATGTCGAAACGTTCCGTCCTTTGCTTTAGCATTTCACTTGGTAGCTGAAATGAAAAATACGACAGACAATCTTTGATCATTCCAATATTGTTTGTACGAAATAGCTTCATAAAGAACCTATTAACCACGAAGTCGAGCACATTTAAATCAGCTTTCCTTAGTGGACAAGCCTCAAGGCCATATAGCAAAATTGGAATACATTTACTACGAAGCAATTGCAGCACAACTTCTTCTGTAGCAACTCTACCGATGCAGCCAAATATGGCATTAGCAGCGCGATGAAAAGCACGTCTAGATTCTTCCGTGGAAATTTTAAAATTTCGGGAGCTGAACACGTGACACCAAGATACTTCATTTTATTGACCCACGGCAACACGACACTATCGTTTTAAAAATATTTAACTGATTATAGAATGCCGTACGATGTAACTATTGCGTCGAATTGGCAAATGCCATAAACCGAGTCACAAATAAACGCATTAATGCATAAATCGAACCTAGCCGTAATAACATAATTAGTTTGTTGTTTGCCGAGATACATACACTTTACATGTTTTACAGCAGCCATAAGAAAATCTCGTCCGTGGGTTCGATCGTTTGACGACGACTACTGATGGAAAGGGGTTTCCTGTATCGGATCCGTTGCAGAGGTCAGATGACAAAGAATCCGCATGAACCAACTACAAGGACACACAAATCGCTGAGCTTTGAAGGCCAGTGTGAGTCTAAATGACTTGCGAAGATAGCACATGCTCGTATGGTTGCAGTAGGCTATAGTAGAACAAGAACTTAGCTATCGCAAACAGATCGCACGTCAGCTGGGCACACAATACGTCGATGGCATGAATACTAACCCCGTGACCTTGAAATCTAGGCTAAGGGTCACTCAAGGTCACGGAACCATTGGATAGGTAATACACGACTTACTATTAGTCGAGTTATTTGACGTTGCATATTATCGTGACCGTGAAATCAGGGTTATAGGTCACTCAAGGTCATTGTAACTGGTACCTTACGAAGGCTTAGGTACGGTTTCCTATTCGCCTTCTATGGCCGTATCTTTAGACGTTTGTGAGAAATCCAGCGTCAAAGCATAGCGTGATCTTGAAAACTAGGTTAGAGGTCGTTCAAGGTCATTGAAAATGGCGCCGTTCGATAGACCATATACGACTTTCTATCGGTTGACCATTGTAATTATAGTTGTACCATTTTCAAGTTATTTGGCGTTAAATAATATCGTGACCTTGAAATCTGGGTTAGAGGTCACTCAAGATCATTGAAACTGGTACCATTTGGAAGCTCGGGTGTGGTTTCCTATTCGCCTTCTGTAGTAACTATGGCGCTGTCGTGTATCGTTTGCGAGATATAGCGACTTATTGGTCGGAAATCGCGAACTTTTTATACCCCACCTATATTTAGCGTGTGGAAGTGAATGAGGCCCATAATCTCAGCAGCAAAAATTAGAGTCCGGTATGTAGATTTCAGCGATTCGTGCATAAATTCTCAGGGTGATTGACCTTTAACCTACGTTTCAAGGGCACACCATTATTCGACGTTGAATATCTCAGAAACGATACGAGATTGACACACGCGGTCACTACAGACCACTAGAAAGTAATACGTGGCCTATTGAATTGTTCCATCGCTAATGACCTTCATCGACCTTCAATGTTTCTCTGGAAACAAGTGTAGCCTACTTTTCCAGTCTCTGATAGAAAGTCCACACGATCTAACGAAGAATGGTATTGCCGATGACCCTGAATGACCTTTGAAGGTCATTTCAGGTACTATAAACGGTTTTGCTGCCGGCACATCAAAATATAGCATGCAGTCTGCGATTGCGAAGTCAGTTACAACGGTCAGACGTCATGTGAGCCACACCCTCCAAAAATATTTTCTTATGCCTATATAAACTCATTACAATCGCTAAAAAAGTCTGTACTCCATTTCCACCTTATCGGAAAAATGATGATATTTCCTCCTGGCTATTTCTACTGAAGAATTCAACGTTATATGATGTTGAGTGCGACCTGCCGGTGGCGTAATGAACTATGTGTGTAGGTATATATGTAAAACTTAAAACGATTGGATAACATAGATTAATTTCAATTATTGCAAGTTTAAAATTGTTGATCTAATTCAATTTAACGATGTGTGATAATTTGTAACACTGGATTTCTTGCGCTTATCGGTATTCTTGTTATTTTTAATAATTTTTTCTTCAATTTTTAGTTTTACCAGAAGCGCAATGGTCCGCCAAGGGCCCACCGGAAAACAACTTTGTTGGCTCTATAATTATAATAATCTTATAATTTTGCCGTATGTAACAGGACCGCCTGATCAGCGTTTGGCCACAATTTACAGAAAATGACCCCCTCCTCTCCGAGTTTTATTCGCTTGGCAGATTGCACCATCTAAGCCTATCTGTATGCGCATAGACGTTAAGATTATCCGTCATATCGCTATTTAAGCCAATGTTGCTACGCGAAAGAACGTTACGTGATATAGCCGTAATGTGTATTAAAATGACGAGCAGATGTACACATAAATCAGCGTGAAAACAAGACGCAGCTCACTGGGAGACGTAATCCGGCCACGCGACAACCACAAGCGGCGACCAGCGTCCCAAGCCTGAAGTTGCCTGTCTGTATCGGTCCTACCGCCTCCAACATTGTCCGATCTGTGTCTGCTCGCCTCAGCGACAACAACAGCTGTCGACACAACCATCTCATCTCCGTCATCGGTAAGTAAGAACTTGCCATTTTTATCCAGGGAGGTGATTCTGTACGACTTTTGAGGGAGGCCTAGTTCTCGTCGTTTGTATTAATCAGCACGTGACAGTGATGTTAACAAGTATATTTGGTACCCAAGGCCAGGGACTCCAGGCGCTATCCAGAGATGGAGATATTGGGCTATCTCTATGATGTCCCCTCCAGTTAAAATATCAGTATTGGGGGGAACGATCCCCTCCTGTCCTTCCGTAATTTACGCCCATGTTGTGATGCAACTTTAGAACACTGTTTGTTACCGTGCAACAGCAGGCCTGCGGGAAATTGCTCATCGGGGTTCGGGGACCATGCTATTTAACTCGACAGGTGACAGCACCCTGCGATGGGGCGCGGGCGAGATTAGCCGTGCCTGACAGTACAAGCTGGCAATGATTCCAAGTTCTACGCCTTGACCATTGCAACCACCGAACAACCATCGCTATTTATTTTTTTGCATACATATGTATCTCAAAACGGTTTTAGTCACAACTTCACAAGTAGCAATTTAGTGTGGTTTATACAGCGCTATGCTCTGCAGAAACGCGGACTATGCAGTGGCGAGATGCCCAGCTGTCTGTCCGTCTATCACACCTCACACGCAGGTATTGTGTCGAAGCAGCTAAACATAATTATAATCAGACTTTGCATCATCAAGTAGCCACACCATTCTAGTTTTTCCACAGCAAACGTTGTGCCAATATTTCGACGGACACCCACCAGCGGGGCGTCGAATGCAGGGTGGGTATGGAAAAATCGCGATTTTTGACCAGTACTTCGCTTTGTCTCGGAAATGATACAAGATAGGGCCACATATTTAATATATGGAACGCCAATAGAAATTCGTATGCAATCTATTGAATGGTAGGCCCTACTATTTCCTATGACACAGAGTGACCATGAGTGACTTAGCAAAATATTCAATGACACAAAGCATCTCTGCGACAGCTGAGCTTATTGTTCCCTGTAGATCTACGAGAAATGGTCGAACCAATGAATGAACGTCAGCAGCAGGCCGTTAACACTGACGACGCATACGCAGGGCATCTACGTGTACATCACTGCAAATACCTGCAGTCAACTCGGCCTATTTCATGTCAAAACCGCGAAAATAAAAGAGTCAAACCGCTCCACTATAAAGGTCGGTCATCTGCAGTTTCTTCATAAATGATCTAGAACTATTCTTCTTCTTCATTACTGCGTTTTGACGGTGTTCTACACAGGCCGACAAACTTATTATATAAAATGCACGGTTCTCAGGCTCATGCGCGTAAGCTTAGGAAACTATTCTTATGCCAATGACAGACATACCTGAAATCGGCGCCGAAAACCGGTACCGTCTGACATGCAATTTGTTACAGAATTTTCAGGTGGCCTACCGGTTTCTCGTAACGAATAGGACAATGCTGTATTTTCGTGCCGGTTTATGGTTCCGATTTTCGGCGCCGATTTCTGAACGTGTGTCACTGGCATTATGCCTCCGCTAGGCCGCAGTAGCCGGCGGAGACATGTCGGATTGTCCCGTTAACCAAACTTGTGATCGCGATATTTTGAAAGCGAATGAGCCGATTTCGATGCAAATTGGCACACGTGGTCTACAGGGCAAAAGGGCATCGATAACACGGTCAACTTTTGGAATCAGGAGGTCAAAGGTCACACGATGTAAATGGATGGATGTCGAAGACGGTACGGATTTGTAGGTATGGTGGCCGGTGGCATCATTCTCGACGCCCTTGGCTCGAGTAGATTTTCTAGTCTGTCAATTATAGGCCTAGATGTAGCAAGACGCGACGAAATCATGGTAGGTTGCTTTGTTATACACTGTAAGTTGTTTTTCTGCCCCGCGCGCCAGGTCAGCTAGACTGCATGCCCGGCTGAGGCATGTTTTGTACCGTCCGTTACCAAACGTGTGAACACGTACGATATTTTGATGCAAATTGGGGCTGCGGAGCGACAGCACGAAACGATCAACTTTGGAGTCATGAGGCCTAAAGTCAAGGTCACGCGAGACCGAAGATGGATTTGAAGATTAGGCCTCAGGCCTGGCGAAGGCATCATTCTCGACCCCTTTGGGTCGAATAGCTCTATTAGTTTTTATCGCGCGTCAGTTATATAGCAATTCTGTCCGCCCGTCTGTCCGTCACGTTCTGGTATCAGATGAAAACGGCTTAACATATTGTCATATTTTTCACCATACAGTAGGCCTAGCCCAATCATTCTAGTATTATCAGCATCAAACATGTTCACGAAATTCCGACGGGGTCACCCCCTGCGGGGGCGCTAAATGGGGCATAAACATTTTGCGATTTTCTACCAGTAAGTCGATCGCTATATCTCGTAGACGATACTAGATAGCGCCATAGTTACTATGGAAGGTGAATAGGAACTCGTATGCGATCTATCAAATGGTGCCATTTCCAATGACCTTGAACGAACCCTAACACTGTTTTCAAGGTCACACCACTGTTTGACGCTAAATATCTCACAAACGGCTACAGATACGGCCATAGTTACTATAGAAAGTGTAAAGTAGTATGGTCGCCCACCTTCATAGGCCTATGTAAAGATAATAGGTGGCTGGAATAAGGTATTGAAATACTGTTACATATATCCGCCTTAAGTCGCTGGCACCTGTAAGTGGTCTCACGCGCTTGCTTGCATCGCAAAAACGGTTTTACTGTGGTATGGTATAGTAGGGTTTAACGTCCCACTCGACACAATATAGGTCATTTCGGAGACGATTTTACGGGTCAGTGAAATATGACCCAACCAACAGTGTCATAGCACTGAAGGACAATGGCTAGTTAACCAGGCTCTGGAATTGAATCAAAGGAGCATCACTAAATGATGACGTCACGTGACGACAGCCAATAAGGAGATTCTACTGAGTAATGGAAGAACTTTAAACGACACATTGAAGTCATGTAATAAAACCAGTGTAGTGGTCGCAGACAAGTTGGAAGTCTGTGGGACTTATAACAGGAAGCAAAAGAACCTGTTATATCGTGAAGTGAAGCGATTGTCGACGAACTCGGCCTTTTGAGCGGTCCATCTGTTTTCGTTGTCAACAACTCCACAGAAGTGTACGTTCGACAGGAGACGCAAAGATCTTTCTGGTCCTATAGGCTTACGGCGCGGTTGACAACTGACAAGTCAAGATCAACCGACGGCCAGTCACAGAAGAAGTTCGAGAACGAAAGGTACACGGCGAAATCTCACTAGAATAGACAACGAGTCAACGTCTACTGTTTGATCTCAACGCTCCCAACATTCTTCAGCATTGCATGCTTGCAGCTAGCATTCAAGCATTCCCGCATGTAGATCGTAGAAACTGTTAAATATAAATATAAATAAAGGTGTCAGCCTTTGTGTGTAAAATTATCTGTGTTATAATTTAACTGTTTTGTTTAATAAATTTTAATAACTATACAGTCTGACGTTAGTTCATACTCATAGGCATACGACTCACTCGTAATTCACAACTCAACAATTGAACATTGTCCGAACTTGTCCGTCTGATTCAGTAAAAGGTGACGAACGGCGGCGACATACATATTAAGTTAGTTAGGTACATCGTAATTCATACGGGAGTCTGCAGAAAGCGCATAGGAAACCACACCCAATCTTTTGAATGGCACCAGTTTCAATGACCTTGGATGACCTCTAACCCATATTTCAAGGTCACGATATTATTCAACTTCAAATAACTCGAAAATGGTACAAGATAGAGCTATATTTACAACGGCCGACCAATAAAAAGTCGCATGTGGTCTATGACGCCATTTTAATCGACCTTGAACGACCCCTAACCTGGTTTTCAAGGTCACGCCATTCTTTGACACTGAATCTGAATATCTCACAAACGGCTACAGATACAGCCATAGTTACTATAAAAGGCGAACAGGAAACCGCACCCGAGCTTTCGAATGGCACCAATTTCAATGACCTTGAGGGACCTCTGACACACATTTCAAGGTCAAATATTCGTCAAATAACTCGACTAATAGTAAGTACTGTATGATATGCCCAATGGTTCCGTTTCCAGTGACCTCGAATGACCCTTAACCTAGATTTCAAGGTCACGGGGTTATCATAGATGCCCTCGACGTATTGTGTGCGCAGCAGCGCAGCTGACGAGCGATCTGTTTGCTATAGCTAGTTCTTGTGATCTTTAGTCCTATCTTCGTTTCGTATTTTTTTAGTTACCTAGCCAAGCAATTGACTGGAAAGACCCCAAGAACTGTCGCGATCGAATCAAGGAGATAATATCTCTGTAAAGACCAGATTTAGGCAATGGATGACCCTAGAAGTGATTAAATTTTTATGTTGATCCGATTCTGGATGTGGATCCAGGATCATTTTTCTTAACATTACGAAATAGGGCATTTTTCACAGCTGCAGCGCACAGGTTTGTCCCCCGTCGCAGCCATTTTTTCGATGTAGGCCTATCAAGTTTCCAAGATGGTGGATTTACACATTCATCACGCGTCGTGTGGCACTGTTGCAGGTTTCATGCACTACACAAATCCGATGACAAACTGTACTAAAGAATTTCACGAGAGAATTTTGGAACTAATGGCAATGGAAGACAAGACGAAGCGCTGGGAGCGGAAAATGGAATCGAAGAAGCAGCAGCAGCAGCAGCAGCGCCTCCCACAATCATCCAGCAGCACCGATCAGTGGTGAACCATTACCACGGAGCAGGCGCAAGAATTAGCTGTGCATTACGTACAGTATATCGAACCAGTTACCGCGGTTACACCAGGCAAGGTTCTAGCTTCAAGGCTGCTTCATAACCGTACTGTTTACACATTACATTGACGAACACTTGACACGCGTCGTGAATTCGTTTGTTACATTTACTCGCCGTTTAATGCGTTTCCACACCTTTTTAAATTAAAAAGCATAAAGTAGGCCCACTTATAAAACATTTGGAAAACTTATCCAAATACTACGCATTAGTAATCACAATGCGTAGTTTTCAGTGTACGTCGCTTAAACGTTTTCGTTTGTATGAAATTAATGTATTTACAGATAGTAATAAAAATTAATTTACAGTTGATGAAATAAAAATGTTATAAAATGACCCAACTTCTTCATTGCACTTACAGCATAGATCTTATTGCAAAAGTTAATAAATACAAAATCAAGCCAAAGCCAAGAGGGCCAAAGGGGACCGTGCCCCCTCGCCGGTTTTGGCACTGCAGCACTTAGTCCCAGTGTACTGTAAATATGAGAGTAAACTGCAGCTGTACTAGCTGTTCTACTGCCTATTAATTTATAAGTTTGCAGTGACTGTCTGAATTAGTCGACTCGAGCTTGTTATTGTTTGCCCGTTATTCACTAATTCGCCATCATATCAGTGTGACAGTAGGCCTACCATACTGAGATAGCTAATAGTAGAAAATGCCAGTTTAGTCGTATTTTATTCAGCAGCAGCAGGAGCTTGATCTGCCTGGAATGAGCCACTGGTGCAATAAAGCGCTGTTAAGTCTGTCTGCAACACGCCTTTACTCTGTCCAAACGACGAAACATAGGTCTATCATCAAACTTTTTCACCCTCGTACAGCAAGTTAGCAACACCACTCAAATTTTCTCACACCACACGGTATGGCAATATTCCGACAGGGACCCCCTTATAAAGGGGGCGTCGAATGCAGGGGTATGAAAAATAGTGATTTTTAGCCAATATCTCGCTTTGTCTCAGAAATGATAAAAGACAGAACCAGTTACTATGGAATGCAAATATGAAACCGTATCCAAGCTTTTGACTGGTACCATTTTCAATGATCTTGAACGACCTCGAGTGACTTGCAAAATTTTCAGTTGATAAACAAGCGCTGCCGGTGCTTGCTTACGCCCAATGACATTAGACCTACTATAAATAAAGTTTTACAATGATGGCGTCATTCAGGCTGTAACGTTCGCCTATCTCAATGATGAGATTCTTGTTGACATAAGAAAGCATCACAATGCAAAATTTTGCACTAAAATATAATAGTTTTTTTTCTGCAGCGGAAGGCGAGACCCAACCCATACTCACCCAGACTTGCTAACATTGGTGAATTGTCAAACGGGTCACCCTCCCCTTTCCTTCTCCCCAACTTTCCCTACTTCTTCTTCTCGTATGCGTGTCATTTACCATAATTGGTCAGCCATGAAACAGCGTCCTCATCCGCAGAGTGTAGCCGAGATAAGCCACCATTCAGTTTTGTCAGGGGGCAGGATTCGACAATGTGAGACATCGTCTGGGTCTCGCCACAAGGACACAGATCAGTGTCTGTAAGTTGTCATTTCCTTCTGCAGGCACCGCAGTGTCCCTGTTCCGTGCGAAAACGGTTCAGCAGAGACCACTGTTGCCGAGGGAGGTCGAAACCTGGTTGCCGGATTGTGGGGTCACACACTAGGTGAGAATTG
>Ga0209149_1002516_pt1 | contig 10338 bp, 8 predicted proteins | sample WorMetTyACAVOLI2_FD_187423 | JGI IMG/M metagenome (GOLD analysis project Ga0209149, IMG submission 187423) | Marine gutless worms symbiont microbial communities from Max Planck institute for Marine Microbiology, Germany - Olavius algarvensis... ...
GAGCTCATATGTAAGGTCGTATTTATGCTTTTTCTATCTTAACAAAGTAATTTTTGCCGTTTTAGATGTGCCATCTCTACCCTTACAATAATGTTAAACTTCTACGGAAGTTTTTTTTACATTAATGTTAAGTAGTGCAGAAACAACTAAGGTGATAAGGTCATCAGGATATCACTTGCTAAATTTCATTGCAATAGACTTACAACTGTACAAGATATTCAAGATTATGCGAGTCTCATTTTCGGCACACAGTGTATGGTGGTAATGAATAATGAAGACAGTGAGTAAGACAACAAATAGATTTGAACAGTTGAAGAAATAAAACTGGATCCACGATGCCGAGCTGTCGTCTCTTCTCTGTACTGGTCATACTTGCGCCAATTGTCCAGTTCTATGGATGAAATAATTGCCTGCAACTGCGAATGAAGCCGACTGCTGATTTGTTGTTAAAGAAACGAAGTGTTGGACGAATGTGAGAGATGGGCATATCACAGACACAATGAGGTTGTCCTGTTATTGCATGACGCGACTATAATGTTCAGACTCAGCTGCAGCGCACTTTATCTCGTGTATAGTTCCATCTGTCTGAGTATCAGTTCTGCATAAACAAAGCGTGTACATGTCAGTTTACGTATAATATAGGTGCACAAATTAACTAGCTAATATAGTGAATTGCGAGTCGATTGCATTGCTGTCGTCACGTTGCTGATGTTGAGAGTGGCGGCGCTGCGCTGCGCTGCGCTGCACTGCGCGTTTGAGCGCTGATTGCCGTCGTACACACGCAGCACTCAGTGACGCTAATTGTTGCGGTTGCAGCGACTGCGGCGGCCGCCGTGACAGCGTTAAATTTGTTCCAAGCACTAACATTACGTTTCCAGCTCCAAATGGCGAGAGACGGCTGGACAGGCGACGAACCAAGGCAGGAGTGTGAGTGAGAGAGGACGAGTGGACACACAAATGAACTAATGTGACGGATCCGACTGTCGCTATCGAGAGGGACACGACGGGATGGGACAGACAGAATCCGTCCATCCGTGTGCCTCTCTGTATCTACGTCAGTTCGAATTCCATGCTGCATCATCGCCGCCGTCGTCAGTCCTTCCGTTTTGTTCGCCGGCGTCGCCTCAGATCAATATTAGACGGTCGGTCGGTCGACCGGTACGTTAGCTTATGTGGCATAGACAACCGACGGGACACCGGCTGGCCGGCGGGATCTGTTTCATCCGTCTCCTCCCTCAGCCGTGATTGCATTTTCAATTGTCGCCGGCTTCTCTTAGACACTCTGACGCGAGGAGAATCGCGTGCTCAGCAGTCAGGAAAAGCGTGTATAAAAGTTGTCGCTGCGTGTTTTTAGCCTGCCTGGAAGCGTGTTACGGTAATCCGCGTACAACAACTGGCGAAAATCTCAATTCGTCTAATGTATACTCAGAAGTATTAGTGTCATGCACAAGTCACCTGTGACCAGCGTGGGCGAATACTAACAACGCATTAGATGATCCGAAGTAGCCCATAGCTTTCCGCGGCTTTTCTCTAGTACCATTCTGCGACTGCAGATATTAAGCCTATCTCGCTTTCAGTTTACGCACATAAAAGAAAATAGGTCTTCGTATTATATTTTGCCATTTTAGGCCGACGTTACCTCGTTGCGTTCGCCTTATGTCGTCGCAAATCCGTCTGTCGTCTGTCTGTCGTCTATCTGTAACGTTGGTGCACTCAGAGAGCTGAACTTTTCAGCAATATTTTTGCATCATCTAACAGCTTCACACACAACTTTATTCACCAAAGCATGGCATATGTTAGAAAAGAAAAAAATATATACAAACAAACAAATATGTAATATATACAAACAAACTCCGGCGGATTGTGTTAACATTTAAAGAAAAAATTCGAAGGAGTTCTTGTTGATCGTGCAAATTACATGGAATGAGGTATGACAATTCTTTTTCAACCAACATCTCGCTTTATTTCGGAAACGATACAGGATACGGCCATAGTTACAATGGAAGACGAATGCTATCTATCGAATGGTGCAATTTTAATGACCTTGAATGACCTCTAACTCAGATTTCAATGTCACGCCAATATTCGACGCTGAATATGTCATTAACGGTAGAAGATAGATACATAGTAAGCCTACAATGTATAACTAGTAAGACGTTACACACGCTCGACTCACCGGTATAATTTTGAATGATCTTGAACGACCTTGAGACTGAGTGACTTCATAAACCGAAAAATAACTTACCTATGCCCAGTAAATCAACTCAAGGTACGGTATTAGTCTTACTGTAAGACTAATACATAAGCAGTAGGCCTACCATAAATAGCACAACTAGGTCAGCTGATCAAAACAAGCAACAAAGTAATATATTTAGTTTCTGTACTCTAAATTTTCGCTTTTCACTTCAGCAGTTGGTTTTGTAATGTTGTAAGCTTTCATTGGAGTACCTTTATAGCAAAGTTCTAGGCCTATAGTTTGCACCACGTAAAGTAAAGTAACGGTGAATTTGTATAGCGCATCGTCGCGTCACGCCTCAGATGCGCTACCAAGTCCAAAGACGGTCACCAACCTAGGCACTAACCGGGCCTGGCGTAGAGTAACTATGTTCATCAGCCGGAACGTGTTACCCCTATACTAAACCGGCAACGTGGTTTGTACGTCGAAGCATGTTGACGTTCGTAATGTGAATGCGGCTTGAGGCAATGAGGCAGCCATCCTCATTCTCCGAAATCAGTAATGCTGCATGCGGATTTCTTTGCGATCAGTGGTGATTCTGTCATTCATTCAGCCGCAGTGAAACCGATTCCAAGCTTATCGGTTGGCCATGCAGTCGAGCGTGAACGCTAGCAACACACTGTCCGTCGTCTACGTTAATGTAGCCAGATTAGTTTTCCATCCGTTGCGCGATGCGGTTGAGGTGAAAGACGCGACGTGGAAGCGAAGCGCCTAGCTGATGTAGGCTTATCATAATCGACGACAAACGCCAGTGACCCTTGCTAGCTGTCGTGATGGATTCTTGCTTATTACTACGGCACCGAGAGATGAGACAGCTCAGTCTGTCGACGCTGATCGGCGCTGTGGTCGTCGTGGTGTCACAGCTTGATGCAGTTGTATGTGCTATATTGGTTGCAGCGTCGAGAAGTATCAAGAACAGTTCTTCTTCCTGCGCGATTCCAGGTTCCTCCAAGATCTCGAAAATGACAGTGTTGACTCCGACCTCATAGAAGAAGAACTACGTGCGCTAAGAGAGTCTGCTATCAGGTTTCAACTGTTTTCATCGTCTTTCATCACTACTGTGCAATTTATTCGTTATTATGTAGCTCACGCGTTACTGTATCTTTCTGTGTTAACATCGTGCATGCTAATGTTATCGATGTGCAATCGTTGATCATGTTTTTGCGATAAAAATGAAGTGATAAAATTGATGTGCTTCACACGTGACACATTTCTCGTACAAAGAGAGACCGAATCGCTAGTTTAATATTTCATTTATCTATGACTTGTGGCTGTCGTGTTGTTTATTTTACGATGTTTTAACATTAGTATACTATTTTTCGTCGATATGTTACGTGAGACAGATGTCTTGTGAGTGGCAGTAAAGACTAAGAGACTTGTTTCTGCCTTTGCGATCAAAATAAAATAAATTTAACGTGATTTAATGTCTAACTCACACCGCTAAGACGTGTTTCTGTGTGTTTCTTCTCTTACTTTCTGTTAACATCCTCTTTTTCACTAGTCCGAGCACTGTGCGACGAATAAACTACCAAGTTCTGATGCTTGTATGACATTGCACTTGCAGCAGCAGCATGCACCTACACTTTCATTGAGTGAATACATTATTATTTTCAAGACGTTGTTGTATTCGTATGAAAAAGTGCGACTTCTGCAGATCCAGCATGACATACGTTAATTATTATAAATCCTGCTGTTATAGCACTTCGCCCATCGTCTGTCCCGTGCCTGCCCTTAACCCAGAAAAATGATGTCATGTTCAAGAATGAAAGGTCGTAGAACGTTTTAATTTGGTGCACTATGTTCTTTATGACACGTGTAAGTTGCGCTGTAGATCATGCAAAATTCAGACACAAAATGGCTTGAAAGTCCAGAAAGAAAAGTTGTGGAACGTTGAGATATGGTGAAAATGTGGGCACTGCAATTTTGAATTCAAAAGGTCGTATGTCAAGGTCACAAAACCTCGGTTAGCTGATACACATCGAGAGTGGGTGTCGGTCTATGGAATAGCCTGTACGTGTACTGAAGTGTGAGACGCTATGGTGGTCGGCGGCGAGAATATAGTGAAGTTTATTGGCGTATTTGACAGCACTGCATAAAAACTGTGTTCGGGATGTAAAAGTTGTTGCCTTAGTATGTTTTATATATGCAGCGATAGTTGAAATGCTATACAGAGAAAACTTAGCTACCAACGTGTACCACCTCTGTCGTTGTTATCTCCGTCGACGCATTAGTGGGTGGTGATGATGAGCGAGATCGGCGATACTTTGGGACACCTGGGTACAGACATCTGGGCTTGAAGTGGAACACTGCCGTAGTCTTTAAACTCGACAACGAAGAGAGATTGAGAATTATTGACGTATCTTTTGAGGGACAATGTTTTTGGTTGCCATTAGTCAGTTTTGAGAATTATGATTAGAATGTGGAACTTTGAATATCGATCCACGAGGTATATTCATGCGACTTTTGTATGTTGGCTGTCAGTGAAAACCGAAATCGTAGTTGAACTTGATACAGGACACTTTTGTAACAGTTTCGCGTCGTCTAAACGGCTAAATGAATCCACGACACAGTTGCAGACACGACCTGCGTCGCACTCGTGACTGCCGTCAATGGCGCAAAATTTTTTATATTAACTGTTTTCATACGCAGAAGTCTAGTTTTTGTTACTAGCCAGATATACATGTATGTTGGCGTGATATGTAACTACTGCAGTCCGCGTGAGAAAGTTGTCAAGTTTCTGCAGAGCAATCCAGTCCAGATACTTCTGTGTGTCATCGTCCTGCTGGACGCCGTCATTGTCATCACTCAGATCCTGCTTGACCTCAACTCTGTCAAAGGTCAGTTAGTTCACACAATACTGTTTTCTGTTCCTCGTCACATTTCACAATCATATTCACTTAACGTTGTCCTACAATACATTCACTGTATCTAATAAGTGTATTGGAGACGATACGAAAGCCGCCGCTCATCAAAGCCTAAACTGCATTGAAAACAACAACAAAAATAAAATATGGCGAAAAACGATTTTCAATATGGCGGATGGAATTCTTACACCCTGCAATGTGGCACGATCGTGACATTGATTTCGCCAAGTGACTGCACCCTGCAATGTGGCATGTGGCTCTGGAATCGTGACAGTGAATTCACCAAGTGGCAGCACCCTGCAATGTGATACGTGGCTCTGGGATGACATGCCATTGAATTCGCCCAAACGTCCACCATATTAGAATTCTACATCTGGTTTCGATTTCGACCACATCACCGCAGTCGACATGTCATTCTGCACCAGTCACCGAAAGTTTATCCAAATCCGACCACCCTCGGCAGAAAAAAATGACGTCATGTCGATTTTCAAGATGCCGGATCTCACCCGCTTTGGATTTTAGGGATCCAATAATGATTTCTTTGGAAAACACAATTACAACTTACTAAATTGTTTAGTTTTCCAGAAAATCGCGTTTTTGCATTTTGGCATCAACATCCAAGATGGCGGATCTCCAATAATGGGTTCTTTAAAAAGCCCATGTAAAGGTCAGGACAATTGTTATAGTGCCACTTACATGAGTCAGACTCGTGACCAGCAGCGCTTTTACAATCTCGGAAGTGACAGCTGACTGGCATGAGCCAATGGTGCCGCAGCGCATTATGTGGCCATCCATTGCCCGCGCTAACGGACAATTGGACCCACAATGCAGCTAGCAGACCATCGCCCCAATCAGCCACACTAGGCCTTCACCCCGTAGCCGTAGCTACTACTCATTTCCCGTCCCGCTGAGGGTAGGAAAGGAGATTGAATTGGCCTGAGCACACAGTAGGTTAGCAACTTGCTCAAGGTTGCTTGCAGTGGACCGGGTGTGAGTCGAACCCGCAACCTCTCGGTTACGACTCCGATACTCTACCACTAGACCACTGCACCCACTACGACAGCGCTGTACGACTTTCTATAGGTCATCAATGGAGACCATAGCTCTAAATTGCTTAGTTTTTGAGAAAATGGCGTTTTTTGCATTTTGGCGACAGACAGACAGACAAACAGACAGACAGACGAACAGATGGACAGCACCGAAGCACTAAGCCGCTTTCGCTGTCGCGAGCGGCGGCTTAATAAACGTCCTTTATTTTTTAATAACTCCGTCAAAAATCAGCCGATTTAAACAATTTTTTGGTGTACGGAATCCTAAGGATATCTGTCATAACGGTTTTAAATTTGTCCTTCGCATCTAAAAAATGTCACTGCACTACCTTGTAAAATTCAGAACTTGTTTTCATTTACAGTTTGTAACAGGAATATTTTAATAAAATGTTTTACTCGAGTGTTGTGAAATAAAGATTGCAAAGTCTACGGATCCGTTCTATTGCCTTTGCAGATTTCATCTGCGGCCCCACCCAGTCCCCTCCTCGCTGTACCAAATGTAACAGCCCATCCATCAACGACCAGTGTACCAACTTCATATTATTTCATGTTGCGCTATAATTGCCTCGGCACTCTAACGGGTTAAACTAAGTTACAACTTAATGTCGTTACAAAGTTACGAACATCGTGACAAAACAGTAGTCGCCGGGCGACGTTGGTGCATGGATGCGTGTCGTTGTACACTAGAGAAGCTACATCGTCGAGACATGGAACTGGCCAGCATGCTGGACTTCGTGCGTGACGCTCATCCGACCAAACTGGGCAACTACAGCGGCAGAAACATTGACTACATCCTCCGACTGCTGTATCACGACGACGACGACGACGACACGCGGTCGTTGTTGTCGCTCGACAACAGTTCAGTGCTGAGTACAAATGCAGCTAGCCACGCCGTGGACGCAGGCCAACACGCCGCCAACTTGGAGCCAGACGACGAGGAACAGTCGACGCACAACCTGGCACATGCACTTCACCTTGCCAGCATCGCCATGCTTGGAGTTCTTGTGCTCGAGGTCAGCTGCTGCCGCTTTTAACTTGTCAATTAATAAAATATTTTAAAGGTACTAAGGTGACGTATAAATTCAACAATTTGTGCCAGTCGTATCGTGAAGCTGTTCTGATGCATTCCGCGTTCGATACGACGACTTCACAGTTGTCAGAGAGCAGCAGCCCGACACAGATGATTGACAGCCAGCCAGTAAACTTGCCAATGTACTGCAGAGCAACATTGTGCCATTCGTCGGTTACTTATGTGTGCTATTGAACAGCCGTGCAAGTAGCTCTGCTCTCGCAGAGAGGCCGCGCAATGCTCCATGTATGTCTGTATTTAGCTTCAACATTACAATACCTCGAGCGTAGACTTTCATTATTAGTTACTTAGCCTTCATAACGTCGACCTTCCTCCATAAACAAGATTCACTGATACGTGGCGCATTGTCGTCTGCCTCCCACCACAAAAAAACAAACTCAGCCGCTCAGTGCTACAAATAGGCTATTGGTCAAAAATCGCGATTTTTCCCCATTTAGGGGGTCCCCATCTGAATATTGTCATGACGTTTTGTACGGAAAAACTAGAACGGTGTGGCTATCCGATGGTGAAACAAGAAGCTCAGCTGTCACAGAGAGACCGCGCGACGCTTCGTGTCACTGAATATTTTGCTACGTCACCCAAGATCACTCAAGGTCATTCGAAATAACACTGTTGAGTAGGGCATGTGTAAGTCCATATTAGTATTTCATTAAAACAATGTCTATATCTCGTACCGTTTCTGAGATATCCAGCGTCAAATAATGGCATGACCTTGAAACTGGGGGTAGGGGTCGTTCACGGCCACTGGAAATGGCGCCGTTCGATAGACCGTATACGACTTTCTATTGGTCCGTCATTGTATATATTATAGCTCTATCTGGTACCGCTTTTGAACTACTTGACGTTGAAAAATATCGTAACCTTGAAACCTGGGTTAAAGGTCACTGAAGGTCATTCAAACTAGTACCATTCGAAAGCTTGGGTGTGGTTTCCTATTCGCTTTCCATAGTAACTATGGTCGTATCTTTAACCGTTTATGAGATATTCAGCGTCAAAGTATAGCGTGACCTAGAAAACTGGGTTAGGGGTTGTTAGGTCATTGAAAATGGCGCCGTTCGATAGACCATATACGACTTACCATTGGTCCCCCATTGTAAGTACCTCTATCTGGTACCGTTTTTGAGTTGTCTGACGTTGAATAATATCGTAACATTGAAATCTGGGTTAGAGGTCACTCAAGGTCATTCAAAGTGGTGCCATTCGAAGTTTGGGTGCGGTTTCCTATTTTCCTTTTATAGTAACTATGGTTCTATCTTGCATCATTTCTGAGATAAAGCCCGATATTGGTCGAAAATCGTGATTTTCCGTACACCCTTGCATTCGACGTCTTTGTTAGGGGGTCGCCGTCGGAATATTGCCATCCCGTTTGGTGTGGAAAAACTAGAGTGGTGGGGCTACCCGATGCTAAAAAAGTTTGAGGATATGTTTAACCGTTTACACGCAATACAGGCATGTGACAGACGGACGGACAGACAGATATCTTGCCACGGCATAGTCCGCGCTATGCATACGCGTCGTGCAGTAAAAAATTGAACATATGTTTATTGGTTTCGAGAGAATACACGAACGTAACGGACACCGCACGACGGCATAGGCCGCGCTTATGTATAGCGCGGCAAAAATTAATCAATAACCGTCATTCTTCCAACGTCAATAGAGCGACATATCGTCTTTACCATCGGGATCGCGCATCTTGTTTTATTTCATGGTATGCATTTGATGTCCACGGTAACGCTGGATGTGTGTTTCTGACTTAAAACGCCTTGCGACGGCAGAATACATTTTAACTTTGGGTCAGACAATTTCAGAGTCATCCTGAACTCACGCGTATGCTGATGTTTTTTACTACAGATTCGTGTCACGTAGATATTCATGATTCACGTGGACAAAAAGCATAAAATTAATACATACAAATTGCAGCTTGATTAGATGTGATAATGCCGTCTGCCCGTCTCTCTGTCCCATGCCCACCGTGAGCTCAACAAGCTCAACTGTTGCAGAGAGACCGCGCGATGCTTCCTGTCACTGAAAATGATAACAGTGAATTTATATAGCGCGTTTTTGGTAAAAGAACCCCAAACGCGGAGAAGGGCGTAAGTCCCTGTTAGTAGTTCACTAGTTCATTGTAACTGTGTCGGTATCTCGCGTCGTTTCTGAGACATTCAGCGTTAAATAATGGCGCGACCTTAAAATTTGCTTTTGGGGTCGTTCAAGGTCATTGAATATGGTGCCGACCACATACGACTTTCTGTTGGTCGGCCAATTAAATACAGGTCTCTCTTGTACCATTTTCGAGTTATTTGACTTTGAATAATATCGTGACCTTGAAATCTGGGTTAGAAGTCACTCAAGGTCATTGAAACTGATACCATTCGAAAGCTGTGGTACGGTTTCCTATTCGCCTTCCATAGTAACAATGGCTGTATCTTGTACTATATCCGAGATAAAGCGAGTATTGGTCGAAAATCGCGATTTTTCATACCGCTTCCATTCGACGCCTCCGTTAGGGGGTTCCCGTCGGAATATTGTTATACTTTTTGGTACGCAAAAACTAGAATGGTGTGGCTACTTGACGGTGTAAAAAAGTTTGAGGACTTAAAGCCGTTTCGGCAGCTTGTCCCGGTGGCGCTGTTGGTAGCGTCGCGGTACGCGCTGCCTGGCTACGGTGATCGAAGAGTCTGGGTTCGAGGCCCAGCTAAGCTGGCCGGATCACTGTGTCAGGTTATAGCGGCGTATGCTTTGAGATTAAATTCTCGGGCAGGCACAGAGGGTTCGACGGTGTCCTCTTTAATACTGGGTTTAGAGATACTTAGTATTAGTCGCTGCTTGAACCACTGATAACAGATGGCCTCCTGCTGTATGCCTGGCCGGTCATCAAGGGCTCTGTTCACACGCACCGCTAAATTAAACCCTGGGGCCCACGGTGCGAGGTGCGCATGAGCTATGGCCGTCCATCATGCAGTAGGTATTAGTCACCAGAGAAACAGTGGTTATAGGTTACCCGTCTGTGGACGGGTAAACCATTTCGGTATGTAACCAGCCAACTAGGCCAACTCAGCCTTTCATCCTTGCGGGGTCGATAAATCGAGTACCAACCTG
>Ga0209149_1002517_pt1 | contig 10337 bp, 7 predicted proteins | sample WorMetTyACAVOLI2_FD_187423 | JGI IMG/M metagenome (GOLD analysis project Ga0209149, IMG submission 187423) | Marine gutless worms symbiont microbial communities from Max Planck institute for Marine Microbiology, Germany - Olavius algarvensis... ...
GGTTCAAACGCGCGTTACCATATCAACCAGTTGCGTCGCACGTGTCATTCGATCACCCGATGTCTGAAGTTGATGCGGCTAAATGTTACTGAATCATGATGACTTTGGTGTATGTACATTACGTCGTATACATACACCAAAGTCATCATGATTCAGTAACATTTAGCCGCATCAACTTCAGACATCGGGTGATCGAATGACACGTGCGACGCAACTGGTTGATATGGTAACGCGCGTTTGAACCCTAATGGCGACCCCAAGGGCACAACCGCCAAACAATTTCTACATACTGCTTCTTCGTCGACCACATTTTTACCCTATATTTCAGTCCCCTTTGCTTTTTTAGCTGCATGCGTCTATCACAGCCACATCTATAGTTACATTGAAATTTAAACTGAAACTTATCGTCCCATGTTATATTCATACGCCGGTGCGAAAGATACTGAGACTCGCTTCTACCTTCATCCGACGAGACCACTTAGTGCGGAACCCTTTAGGTACAGTATACATTACTAGTTTGTAACAATCAGTATGCAGCGCAATCAGCGAGCATCGCGATTCACGGCTCATAAATAATTCTTGCAGTGATGATGATTGTGACGACGATGATCTCTTATTTATGTTAGGGGACACCTATCGGAAATTCGCACAGTGAAGCTTCTATTGTTGCTAAGGCCACATCATCCGGGAAACTTTCGTGAATGTCATTGAACTACGTCGCAGAAAGTGCTTTGAATGAACGATAAACAACTCAGTGCAGACCGATTGGCCGACGCGAAAAGCCCCCGCCGCCGGCAGCAGTACACGTTGCGGGCGACAAACAAACGAACAGGCAGGAAATCGCCGTCGCGTTAAGCCCCCGCTTTTGCGGCGCGTGCTTAACTTTTTAGACTCCAAAGGCAATTATAGTGCTACTGCTACATCGAATAATACGAAGTTGGTATACTGGCCGTTGATGAGTGGGCTGTTACATTTGTTACATTTTGTACCAAATGTAACAGCCCACCAATCACCGGCCAGTGTACCAATCACTGTATTGATATATGATAGTCCGTTATTGTGCGTTTTAATGTGGCGATTAAAGGGTTAAAGAGAGCACGCCGCAGATTATAAGGTCACGAGATCTGGCGTAGCCAGACCGGGCGACCTGTTGGTGATATTGTGGTGATGTGTGTCTGTTTGTGTGGCTCGTATAGAATGACGAGATGGTCGACGAGACGGTCGCTGTGGACGTGGCCGCCGCCAGCCAGACACCGCTGTCGCGATGCGGCTCAGTGCGGCTCGAGTTCCGCTACGACCGACGTCGCAAGCGGCTGGCCGTGGTCGTCCGCGAGGCGCTCGATCTGCCGGACGAGGAGCGCAGCGGCAGCGAGCTGACCGAGGTCCACTTGGTCCTGCTTCCCGCCAAACGCACCCGTCACAAGACGCATGCTAAACCAGGCACCAACCCGACCTTCGACGACAACTTTCACTTCCGAGTACCGCCCGGTCTGTAGTCATGCGATGCATTGGTCGGTACAATACAATTACAATACAATTTATTGAATAGCAGCAACAAACGTGCATGCAGTAATAGATTTGTAAATGTCACAATAGTTAGTAGTACTCATAATAATAAACAAAAATTAAAAGAGAATGTTAAACGTGATACAAGGAAGTTACAAAAACATTTGAAAAAAAAAACAATTTAAAAATGAAAAAAACAACACACACAAAACAAGAACATACTCATGTTAAAAACTTAAAAAGACAACTGATGACAAAGGATCTGTTATGGATATTAAAACTACATTGTGGGTAACTGGAAGGAATGCCCTCTGGTCCTAAGCACATGATTTAGTGTCCTATCTGGAGGGAGAAGTGGATGAAGACAGTGGTTAGATGACTTCATCTTACAAAACAGATCTTTTGTGGCTGAATCTAGTAAAGGTTGAATGGTAATAAGTTTATTTGTGAACCCATAGCGAAAATTGCGCTTTAAAAAGCCATTTATTTTATGCATCAGTTCAACATTCAGTAAAAGACCCCACGCTGGTAATGCATACATCAAACGACTAAGTACAATGGCTTGAAACACAGTGTGCAGCTTCTGGAGTGGAAGTCCCTGATCTCGTAATAATTAACAGATATCCACGCTGACTACATATCTTGAGAACATAATCAACATGATCAACGAAACTGAAGGTACTTTGAAATATAACTCCAAGTAATTTGGCTGACTGCACCTGCTCAATGCCTTCTAAAGACGTCTAGGATGAGGTCTGTGCAGTACTATTTCTTTAGTTTTATGGAGGTTGATTATGAATTTCGTGAAATGCTAATATCTCCGTACTGGACGAAGATATTAGCGCAAAATTTGGCACAAAGATGCAACATGACCCGCGGAGATTCCCACGTGACTAAATAAAAAAGAACCGGAAGTTAATTCGCATGACGTCATCAGTCGAACGTCTGGAACAAATGTGGGTCATTCTCGGCGATTATACGAAACACAGCTGAAGAAACAGACAACAGTCACGATCGGTGACAAACTGGCAGTGTCTGCGTGTTTCCACCAGTAGTAATGTGACACTGAAGCGCGCGACGAACAATCACCGTTAGTGACCTCAGATTCGCTTACGATTTTTGGCGCGTATAAATTTGATTGATTGACTGGTGGATATAACGTTTCTGGCACGACTGTTGCTAACTTAAGATGCACACGACTTACTGAACAAATATAGTAGTATTCACGTGGCTCGTCATCTATAATAGTGACACTCACAGTCCACGTGATGCTATAGTGTATCTGTGCTGCTGTTGCTTCTGCTGCTGCTTCTGTAATGTCAACGAGCCGCCGTTAATGGATGCATTAATTTTAATGGACGAAGGCTGCGCGCTGTCCGATGGAGCCGTTGCCGACGACCACCCCCTGTCCGTGCTCATTTGTCGCCTGGATTCGCTCTACACTAGACGCAATGAATTATGACGGTATAGACGCCTGTCCCACGGAAATTGACGAAATTATCTTCAGCGGCGCGCACTACATCCGGTATGGCATCACGGGCGTTGCCCGGAGCCAGCTACCGAGCGGAGTTGCTATTGGAACGAGCAAATGACGTACACGGTGATATTGCAAATACCAGTCGTTGCTAGTACGTGGGGAGGTGGCAGTTTGTGCTTAGTGCATCACAAACGACAACTATAGAGGTCTAATAAATTTACTGAATGGGCGACCGTCTCGGCTAGAGGTTTTAATGACTGGCATGGTAATTTTATCGATACATTAGCTAGGTCTATAGCGCTATCGACTTTTTTAGTTCCTGTCGGAGCATTAACTGACGACGAGCCATCATGGCTATTCAGCGTTGATTGTGATTTTTGACTGAAACGCATACAAAGAGTGAACGCCGTCGCTTAACCCTTTAAAGTGCAGAGATAATCACAGTGCCACATCGAATGAAGCCCGCCGCCCGCCCAAACCCCTCCTCGCTCGCTGTACCAAATGTAATAACAGCCAACGGCCAGTGTACCAATCACCGTATTGCTGTATAAAGGTCCGTTGCTCTGCGGTTTTAATGTGCCCGTTAAAGGGTTAAATTAATTGTTATTATTAATAGTATACTGTTTCACTGAACTTGAACAAAGTATTTAAATATGGTGACACACAACTCAATCTTACTCCGGATAAAAGAACTGAAGAATGCATCGCCTTTCTGCGTCATCATATACAAGAGTTACGAAGTTTTGAAAATGGCACGGTTTTTGGTCCATCCTGCAGTAGAGAATGTAATATTGTCTGTAGACGATCTGAACAGCATGGGTCTGCGAGTGCGTGCTTACGGCGGCGACCGGCTGCGGAGGGATCGCCTCGTCGGCGAGAAATTCGTCGCGTTCTCGTCGCTCGACCTCGACGATCTGGAAGAGCAGGGTCAAGGTCAAGTTCAGGGTCGAGGACAGTCACTAGAAAAACTAATTGAACTCGAACCGCGCAGCAACATCGAGGTGAGTGTGTCCACGTGCTAGATGGCGTTTTACACTTGGAAACATATCCACGGGCGGTTATAATCGAAAGCATTGGCGTCGCCATCATGGGGCACTGCGCATTGGCAATCTCTATTTACATAGCCTATATCTCCAGTGGACAGTGGCAGACTGGTAGTGAACGTCACACATTTCACGCTCTAGCCATAGATTCGCAGTCGCTGTTATAGTCAGTTCAGTTTTAGTGTTTATTGTACATGTATTTGTGACAGATTTATCATTTCTGTCTGATTTCGTGAACACACGCGCCGTGCCCCACCTGGCTCAAAATCCTGGCGACGCCACTGGACGAAAGTTTAGGCGACCTGGTCGCGTAAGTCGTATTATCCATGGGCGGTTCTAGACGAAAGTTTAGGCGACCTCGCCCAATTATTCGTCGGTATCCCTTCATCGTCAAATCAAGCGTCAAAAGATTTGAGGGCGTGGCCAACATTGTGGACAGCATTGCCCCTCCCCTGGCCTCACCCTAGAACTCCCCGAATATAGTGTCATTTGATCGTCACAGTATTGGTCAGAAATGCCCCAAAACATCTTTAACCCTTTAATGGGCACAGGTAATTATAGTGTCACATTGAATGACATGAAGTTGGTACACTGGCCGTTGGTGGGTGAGCTGTTGCATTTGGTACAGCGATGAGGGACCTGGGCGGGGCCGCCGCCCGCCCAGGCCCATCCTCGCTGTACCAAATGTAACAGCCCACCCGTTAACGGCCAGTGTACCAATCACCGCATTGCTGTTTCCGTTGCTCTACAGTTTTAATGTGCCCATTAAAGGGTTAAGCAGTAATTCACGTTAAAAGCATGTGTCCGTTAGAAAGACCAGTATTTTGACCGGAGTACCTGGGCCAGCACTGGCTTTAACTGCATGGGTCCATCTCCCGGTCGATTACGTTTTCGAACGCTGCCCTTGTTGTTGCAGCACACTGAGCCGTTGGGTTATCCAAAGTATACGGAGAAAGTGGACTCTGTCGGCAGTCTGTCGTCTGCCGGCAGCACGTCGTCGCGGTCGATGCATTACGGAGACGCTCCAGAGCTGATGCTCGGTCTCGCCTACAACGAGTCCACTGGTCGTCTTTCTGTCGAGGTCGTCAAGGGAAGTAATTTCAAGAATCTCGCCAGTTCCAAGCCTCCAGGTGTCTTATCACCTCGTTTTCGGTGTTTCATTTGTTTCTTTGCTATGATTTCTGTTGCCGCGGTCTATGCCGTCGTGCGGTGTCCGTCCGTCCGTCTGTCACGTTCATGTATTCTGTCGAAATGTATCTTCAAACTTCTTCACCGTCGGATAGCCACACTATTCTAGTTTTTCTGTACCAAACGTTATGGCAATATTCCGACGGGGACCCCCCTAACGGGGGCGTGGAATGCAGGTGGGGTAGGCAAAAATCGCGATTCTTGGCCAATATCTGGCTCTCGGATTGATGACTGTTGGACCTGCGAGTAACAATTGTGACGGTCGACCGTACAGTTTATCGCACAGACCGCCACGCATCAGTGAATCTTGTTTATCACAGCCTGCAGCATGGACGACCACGACGAAGAGAACAGAACAGAACAGAATTTAACCCTTTAAAGGACACTGGCAATTTACAGTGCCACATCGAATAATATTAAGTTGGTACACTGGCCGTTGATGGGTGGGCTGTTACATTTGGTACAGCGAGGAGGGAAGTGAGCAGGGCCGCAGCCGCCCAGACCCTTCCTTGCTCTACCAGATGTAACAGCCCACCCATCAACGGCCAGTTTACCAATCATCGTATTGCTAAATAATGGTCCGTTGCTCTGTGCGGTTTTAATGTGCCCATTAAGGGTTAAATAATAACAGCTTTACTGCAAACGCAGAGACAAGTAGATCATTGGATGGATTTGGCCTGACGTAACTTTGAAGTATATTTCAGATTCTGTCTATGTTACGTAAACGCCGTGTGGTCTCTTGCCTTGTGGTACTCATAGCTAAAGGTTAGCTGGTCGTGTGCTACGCAGACACGTCCGTGAAGTTGGCGCTGATGTCGTCCAGCGGCAAGGAGATGGCTCGCAGCAAGTCGACGGTTCGTCGTGGTCAGCCGAATCCACTGTTCAAAGAGACGTTCATGTTCCAGGTCCCGCAGGTCCAGCTCAGTGACGTCACACTGATGGTATCCGTCAACGCCGTGCGCAGTCTCAAGCGGCGGTCAGAGATGATTGGCTGGTTCTCGCTCGGTAGGGCGTCGTCACGCTGTTACTTACTTCTTTTGTGACGCTGCTGAACAAGAACTAATCAGTTGATTAGATAGCCGAACGTTACGTGCCGTTAGCATATTGGGCCTTTTGAAATTCAGTAATAAATTTAAAAATATCGATAATTATTAGATGTTTAGATTGATCGTACAATCTGGCTGAAATAATGAGCGAATGTGGCGGAAAATGTCCATTATGACACTTCACGTAAAGTTAAAAAATGGAAGTCACAAGTCAAAGTTATAATCATCTATCAAATTTCAAACTTCAAAAAAACAGGTTAGCCTATCTGCGTGCCTTTGAGATCTGCATCACGGGATGAAAATGGCAGAATTCGATAGAACATATGAGACTTCCTATTAGTCTGCCATTGTAGGTATAGCTAAAGGTAAAGGTAAAGGAAGTAGATTTATATAGCGCCTTTATTGTAGTACCTCACACTCGAGGTGTGTTACCTGCAAATTTTACCGTACCTGCCTCTACCTCGTAAGCATTCACCATATGGCGCATCCCCAAACTGAGGTTGCGGACATCTAGTTGCAGCCTACTACTCATTTAACTACCCCGAAAGGATGAAAGGCTGAGTCGGCCTGTTTGGCCTACCTACAGCAGACGGTTTACCCACATAAGTGGTCACCCGTCAGCCGCAGGTCAAGCGCAGGACAGCGTAAGCTCTATCTTATAGGCCTACATGTACCATTTTCTAGTCATTTGACATTGAAGAACTTAGAATATCGTGACCTTAAAAGGTCACACAAGGTCACTGGAAATGGAGCCGTTCGATAGTTACTATTCATCTTCCATTGTAACTGTGGCCATATCTTTATCATTCGCGAGATAAAGCGAAATATGTGTCGTAAATCGCAATTTTTCATACCTTTTTATATGCCCTTTGTACATAACAACTTCTGGGGAAAACGGTTGCGAATTATCTTCGCGGTGTTTTCTTCACAACCGAGACAGATGCTAAGCTACAATACGTTGCAAAAATATTGCAAAAAAATTAAACCTATGAGTACTGCGCAACCAACGCTGCAGACGACAATCGACAGACGGGATTGCGATGGCAATAGCCAAACGTAACGTAGCAACATTTGGCTAAACTGGGAGGACAGAGCGCACTTAATGCGATGTAATTAGGCATAAGGGCGCGTAGCGTTTCAACAGTCCGTTCATTGTTTGATTCAGCATGCTAAATTATGCCTACTAACTATTATGTAATATGTATTACCCCTCATTGGTTATGGACTAATCATTCTCCACTAATCCACCCGCAATGTGCAGCCCTGCTTCAGTATAGGCTACTGCAGACTGAAAATAGGGGTAGAACAAACAGTCATCATGAGTCCAGAGGTGCATCAGTAATTGAACTAACTACACAGCATTAGACTATGTTACGCTGTGCACTGAAATATGGCATATATGCTTTATGATGTTATAGTTCCATAGTAGGCCTGACTATGTTGGATTGCGAGCCGATATGATACGATACGATACTGCGTACTGGGTGGGCCAAATTAAACGAGGCCAATGCAGTTTCTTTCGTCATAGTAATGCATGTGTTAGAGAATTTTGATAATTTTTGGCAGGTGAAATAACAGTTCATTTACGCACTTTCAGAAGCATAAAATTAAATACTTTTCGCTAGAGGGCGCTACAAAAGCTAATGATTTTCTCTGTAGTAGCATTTTAGCTGTTTTACTGACTCATAACTTTTACATTAAAACGATTTTATTAACAAACAACTTTAATGGTAAAAATATCGGGGCACATGAAGATAAGTAGGTGCAATGCTATAACAATGCTATAACTGGCACTAACCCTTACTGCTGAACCCTAACCGACCCACGAGGCGGTATAATACTGAATAAGTACTATAATACTGAATAAGTACTATAATATTTTATGACGGTTTATGCTATAACTGACACTAAAAAGGGAGAACAGGGATTGTGCCTACTTATCTTCAAACTACCCAAAATATCTCCTTTTGCTAGTGTTTATTTGTTAACATCTAAAATGTGCTGTAATAATGCGTATTTTATTTCCTGGACTCAGGAGTACAAGACGACTTTCTTTGCAAATAGGCCTGTCAGCCTGTAACATAGTGATGATGGACGTGGCGCCCTCTAGCATGTTATGCTTTCATTAAGATAAAATTGGCATCATGTCACTTGTTGATCAATGTAGTTTATACCCGCCAAAAATCATTTAATTTTATAAATGCGTTCGCTTGTTAGAAACAAAAATGTAGGCTGGGCCCGTTTAATTTGGCCCACCCTGTATTAAACGTGCAGAAAAATGTAGCCAGCTTAGTCCTAGACTGGCGAGATGTAGTCAGATATTGATCGAAAGTCGCGAATATTTTATACCCACTTCTATTTAACGTCCCTATCGAGACTTTGCCACGGCGAAAAGCTATGACGGGGCTGCAAGGTGGTGAAAAAAGTTTGATGCTCGTTTAGACGAGGCTCACAAATGTGGTGACTGAAAAACGGACACGCGGACAGACAGACAGACAGAATTTCCGTAGCATGCACAAACAAATCGATTGTATACGTCGGTTGTATATGTGTGTGCAATATATGCAATGTAGTGAAATGTGATTGACAGGCCGATCAAGCAGCTGTGACGAGGCGTCGTCGCATTGGTCGTCAATGAAAGACAGCAACGGCGAGCAAGTCTGTCGCTGGCACTCACTGATTGAACCGTAACGTTATGTCAACCTCCTCGTCACCGCGATGTTCGACTTTTGATTCGGGAAAAGAAAATGCAGGATGTTTGTGTAGGTGATAATTTTATGCGGTATACGGATGATACTACTCATATCGATTATATTTGGAATGAATATGGAATGTTATACCTCATTTTAAAAGGTCATCAAAAAACAAAAAGATTTTTGCGCCAACGTAATTAAAGCGACACAAGAAGATTTTGAGTTTCTGGCAAGTTCGTATTTTTTGGACCCACAGTTACGTCCTTTTGAATAGGAAAATACGAGGTTCAAAACTCGGGAATGGATATTGCGGAGTCGGATGCCAGAGGCATGATAAATGCAGAAACGTAGTTATCGTCGTATATCCCGTCTCTCAGTTTCTGGTGGTTTTCCCACGTTTTCCTGTCCTGCGTTTTCTTTTTCCTGCAGTTTTGCGCCCATGTGATGCTTAAGCTGTATGTCAGCCGACCGTTGTTGATACCCGAGTATTTGTCATACTTCTGTGCTGCTCAATCACGACAATGCTACCGGTATATGTGATCTTGTTAGACAACTCGTCATTTCACTACTTTCTTTTTCAACTGTGTGTCTGCGTCGTCGTAAGCAACTATAGCAGCTCTGCAGTATTTCATAAATTGACAGCTAGCAGCTATATTACCCAAAATTCACTAAAATTTAGGCCTAACAGGGATGATCGCGATAAATCCGCGGAAAGGTCGTCGAAAGCCAGTTGTTGTATGCCACATGAAATGCAACGACGTACATGCTTGAACAGAGATAACACGTTTAGGTCTTTTATTGCTAATTTGTGATGCAGTACACAATGCCATGACGTCACAACAATGCAAAACAAATGCGCATTGCATGGTTGTATTGCATGCATGTATTCATGAGCCTCTCGTACGTTCACAACCGAAGCCGAAAATAGTCCGCTCTGCGACCGGCAGCACGGAATACGGTAAGCCAGCCCTCGATTTACGGGTTGCATTATCCGCATCATCGAAGTAAACACTTGCTGCCCCACTAGTGACGTATAAATACGCTGTAATTTGCAAATCACCAAGGCGACCGTGAACGAAACGCAGTGATGGCACGTTATTAATGACGTAACTAATGACGTGAAGTTAACGTTAGCCATTGGTGTCGTTCTGAAATAAGTGGTCAGAAAAATCATCACGTGACGATCGATTACATCAATTAGTTTGCGCTGGCGCTTGTGAAGGACTCGTTCGCTATAAACGATCCATAAATAAGGTCAACCTGTCAAAGTATTGTGTTGTCACTGAACCATAGTTACTACCTTGTTTGTCTCAATAATGATATGTATATTCTGTTCACTATATGTTGTCAGCGATGTTAGTAGCATAAACTTATTTGCAAGTTA
>Ga0209149_1002518_pt1 | contig 10337 bp, 6 predicted proteins | sample WorMetTyACAVOLI2_FD_187423 | JGI IMG/M metagenome (GOLD analysis project Ga0209149, IMG submission 187423) | Marine gutless worms symbiont microbial communities from Max Planck institute for Marine Microbiology, Germany - Olavius algarvensis... ...
GGTCGTCCAAGACACACCTGGCTAAGAACGGTGGAGGAAGATCTGCGCCAATTTAATCTTGGCCTCGCGTCAGGGCTTCGGAGAGCGCAAAACAGAACAGCTTGGCGGACACTCACAGGAACAGCACGTCACCGACAAGCTCCGATTGATGATGATGATGATGATGATAATGGTCCGTTACTCTGCTGTTTTAATGTGCCCATTCAAGGGTTAACTCTCTTAAGATATTCTACCGTTTATTTGATATTAGTGTCTTAAAATATCATATCAAACAATTCAACGTTTAGCTGCAAACAAGTTAACTAATCTATCGCATTCTGTTGCTGCTGTCTATCTGTCAATCATTGTATCTGTGAGTCAGGTCGACAGTGGCTGCAGTTCGACATGGGACCACCCACACTGGTCACTGGTGTCGTCACGATGGGCCAGGGAGATGGCGACCACGACGCCTGGGTCGTCAGATATCGCGTGTCTTACAGCAACGATAGCAGAGTCTGGTTCTACTATCACGACTCTACAAAGTACTCTGCCAACGTACAGAATTCGTTCTTCTTGTCCGGTTTCTATATCGTGATGCAATCAATCAATCAATGTAATAGGACGTCGCTGAACAGATAAAATAAAAGAGAGAATAAAAACAAGACTAAAATACGGCTAACTAAACATTATAATGCAGTGTGAAATAAATGTGTTTTCAGTTTTTTTCTTAAAAGTGACAATGCTAGTCGATTGGCGAATGTTCAATGGCAGTTTGTTCCGTGTCCGTGGACCAGCGATTGAGATCGCTCAGTCGCCCTACATGTCCGGGGAATGTCAGACGTCAGAATGTCGGCAGATCGGAGATGTGAGCGGCCAAGCATAGCTGACGTTATCACCGAATTGCTGATGTAGACTGTAGTCGGGAGCAGTCCTATTGACAACCAAGACTCTAAGTTTGATGCAATTTTCGGTTTACAGAAGTGCAGTCGAATTCAACATTAGGCCTACTATCACTAAGTTATTATTCCAGTGTCTGACCGGCCACGCACCTGCTTATCTGGCCGACGACTGCCAGCTCGCCGCTGATGCCAGTGCTCGCCGACTCCGCTCAGCCGACACGGACAACGCACTTCGCCGTGTCGACTGAGCGGAGTCCCGCCGCTGCAAAGCACCGGTTGCACGGGACCACGTCTGTGGAACACGTTACCACTCAGCTTAAGACTGTGTGATAGCCTTGGACAATTTAAGCGGTCGTTAAAGACGGGTTGTGGTTGTGAGACCACGGCGCCTTGTGACACTAGCTTTAAAGCGCGCCGCATAGAAATTTCCTTACTTACTTACTTACTTATGAAATCCAACACATTGTACAAAGTAAAAAATGAAACTAGAGAACTAAAGATAAAGACTAAAGACCGCACGTGGTCATATGATGCCTCCGCCGCTGCATTTGTCCAACACCCGTTGTAAATGCTTTCTGTACCGGCGTTTTCATGGCAAGCAAATTATTTACTCTGAAATTTGTGAATTCATTAGCTAGACGTCAGCACCTCTTTGACATCGCGGCAACAACGATTTACGTCGATTCGAATATTCTGTCGTATTGTGGTAAGGTAAAGGTAAAGGTGGATTTATATAGCGTTAAGTCGTGAAACCTCTAAGGCGCTCTGCGGCTCAGGCATGGATCGCACAGTGTTACCTGCAATTACACCAATACCTGCCTTTATCTCGTAAGCGTTCACCAGATGGCACCTTCCCAGATTGAGGTTGCGAACATCTAATTGCAACCTATTCCTCATTTATCTACCCCAAAAGGATAAAAGGCTGAGTCGGCCTGGTTGGCTGACCTACAGCGGACGGTTTACCCACGTACGTGGTCACCTGCAGGTCGAGCGCAGACATAGAAAGATCGCCGGTCATAGACCAACGTTCTACCAGTACCACTGTACCACGCAGCCAACTTTGTCCGTTGTTTTAATTTAGCTGAAAATGTAATCATCTAATCTGTCCCTGGTAGTGATTGATTACCTCCCGCAAATTTCATTGAAATCCTTAAGTATTCTCGCGAAGCGAAAAAGATACAGAAGCTGGGACGGCAGAAGCCGGAACGAACATCATAGGCTGCGGAAGCATGAAAAACATAAACTACGTTCTGTCGAACTCGGAGTCTGTCCAATGCAACTTCTTCATTTTTGATCACGTGACGTTCAACCAGTTCAAAATCTGCTGCTGTGTACAAAATTTCATCAAAATCGAATGATTTTTCACTGAGATATGGCGATATATCGATTTTCAAAATGGCGGCCGTCCGCCATCTTGGAATTGCTTTACCACCACACGAGACCACCCACGAAGTCTCTGTTGCTGGCCGCAGCTGCCTGTCAAATTCCATGTCAATCTGATACACAGATCTGAAGATATAGCTATTTGAATTTTTCGCATATGTGGCTTGAAATGCCTATTCAGGCCCCCAAAATGAGGGTTTTAGGGGACTTTGGACCCCTAAATGTGATTATTCATCATCGAGACCCCCAAAAGGCACATCCTTGCGTAAATCCGCGTCTTTTAAGCTATCAACTGTAAAAATCCGTTAAGGGGTCTGACCTGTAGGCGAGTTGACAGAAAGTGTGACGGACACACAGACACACATAGTAAATTTATATTCTGTCCATGCACAGCATTGGACAGACAACAAATGGCACAATGGGCACAAATGCCCAAGACATTAAAACCAGAATTTGTCGGAAAAATACTGACAAAATGTTGTCATTGGGATTATGGCATTAAATTTATTCCCACTAAAAGGTTGAGCAGACAGTGATTGTCATTATTGTGTGTACAATGCGTGTAGCACGTGACCGGAAGTGCAGTCAATTTTCACAACACTACTTCCACCGGTGTCAACGACTTGGTTCCTGATGTCCACAACCCTGAGGGAATGGTAAGTGGGCCAAATTCCAACTGTTTGTTACCCTTCCAAAACTCTCATAAAAATTCACCCGCAATTGTTGATTAATTGCTAGAGCAGCTCGAGGACAGAAAACGAACATACATAAACTGATCGACGGAGGTAACGTAACGGTGTAGGTAGTTCAGTTGTCTGGCGCTGATTTGTTCGTTGATGTAACTGTACACTATAGGCCTACACGACTCATTTTGCCGACAGTAAACAAACGTCGCCTCAGACACTTGTTCATACAGATTTCCGATGTCGATTACTGACAAGTAGAGGCAGCACTTGGTGTCAAATTTGTTTTGTCAATAGGTCTATTTATAAGTTGTAACATATTTTATCGAGTCCACAGTTACAGTATAGTGCGAAAAAATGATAAAAAGTTATTCGTACAAGTAACTGGTTTTGCGCTAGTGTTTGGTTTCTGATAGTCTGAAGGAGTGACGGGATGTTACCGTATTACAAAAATTCTGCGTTGCGTACCACTTAAGGCCAAAGTCACGTCTGTGGTCTCGCAATAGCCGTGTGCTTTTTGTGTCATTGCAGCTTTTTGGTGGAAACTCAGACGCCAGCAGTGAACGGACACATTACTTGAGCGTCCCGATGACGGCGCGTTATGTTCGACTACATCCCATCAAGTGGCACGGACATATAGCGATGAGAGCTTCGCTGATCGGATGTCCTCGCATCGCTGGCGAGTGCTTGTTTTCCGTTAATATTTCCTGCTTGACGGCAATCTGTTGCTCGCATCGCCACATCACATCATTCGCATTTGTACTCTTCTTCCTCCTGGATTTATCTCAGCGTGTGTTTTAGAGATTGATTATCATCTCATCTCATACACGTGGGAGTCAAAAAAGACAAGTCAAGTGCAGTGCACTGTTTAGCTCCGGAATGGTCTTATTGGGCTTTGAGTGAAGTTTGTGAAATACCTGCATTGCACCCCACACATGATAGTCAAGTTGGCTGAGGTCTGATGAATTTGGTGGCCATTCTTCCTTTGCGATGAAGTCGATACAGTTGGCTCCAGCAAAAGTGAAAATTCACTGGGTGGTTGCACTTAAGATGGCATAACTTTGTGACAGTTAGAGATAATTGAATAAAATGTTGTAATTCGGTGTAGATATGAACGTACCATAGGTGTGTAAAATTTTGCTTTAAACTTCTCAGCCTTTGAGAAAAACGTTTAAGAAAACCTCCTGTAAGAAAATTTATGACTAGCACTGTATATTAAGCTTATAATAGTAGTAATAGTCGTAGTGATATTAAAATCTTGTGCAACCATTCTGTATACATACAAATTGAAAACATTGTAGACGAGTGTGGACCAGGCTTCGTGCGAGTTAACGTTCAGTCGCCGTGTGGTGAGCGATCCAAAGCTATTTTATGCTGATGTAAACTTACTCCATGCTGATTATTACTGAAAGCTCGTGTCAGAAACTTAGTTTTCGACGTTATCTTCATAAATTGTTGAAATTAAACAGCTTGCCAAGGTTGTTTTGCTGGATATTTTATTTATAGCATCAACGATTAATTAGTTATTGATTTTTTTAGAAAGTTAGCCATTAAATTTTAGCCGTCATATTAAATCTATATTTTGTATTATACAAATATGACTGTGGACGCAGTGGAGGACGTTGCGTTCGGCAAGTCGTCGTGGGTGGTCGACGGTCGTCGTCGTCGTGCCCAGTACCGCAAGAGACACACTCGTCGACAGTGGACTCGCCGCCACGACGACCGTCATGTTCAGCGTCGACGTCACGTGATCTCACTGGTTGTTGACGGTCACCATGGCGACCGAGAAGCTTGCAAGGTGCTTGACAACTCGGCCGCTGATTGGCCGGTGTTGGTCGTTGACCTCGGCCGCAAGTTCAGTGTCGCCGGTGTCGTCGTCGTGACGTCATCCGACGCCGGAAATAACGAAACCGGTCGGTCGTTGGTTGCGCATGCTCGGATAGGTATAACTACGTATTTGCCGTAACGGCGCAGAGGACTTGATGTAGATCGTTTCGTTTTAGGCTTTTATAGTATTTAGTCGTACCGATGTTTCCTGCGCTCTTCATTTCAATCAATCACTCAGTCAGTCAATCAAATTAATATAGGCTAGGGCCGAAAATCATAAACGAATCTGAGTTTCTCACCCTACCTTGTGAAACAAAACATATGTCAGTTTGTTCATAACAACAGTGACGTACGCCTCTTGAAAGTCATGACAGTTACGGAGAAACACATCATAACAAATGTTCAAAGTGTTTGCTTTTGGGTTCGACAGACGCAATAAAACAATCTTGCCACTGATCTGTCGCTTGATCAATGAAGTTCTGCTCGCTGCTGACCACATGTTCAATCAGATGCTGCTTTAGTTCGTCGACGTCCCTCGCTGATTTCTGATAAACATGTTCACGTGTTTCAGTTACAGTTGGTGTACGTCTCCAGGCTCTGGTATGTATGCACTGATGTAGTTTTCATGCAGTCAGCGGTGAAAGTGAATGGTGTCATGCTGCTCAAACAGTTGCTGCCAGACATCTGTCAAGCTGCTGGCGACGTTTACTTTCCAGAGCACCACGTGTATGCTGTCAAGTGTACGCAAGAGCACTGAGCTCCTGCGACACTAGACTCCGGACTTCACACCAGATATGTGGCTTCCCAACAGAGTAGACCTCTGTGTAGACTACAGAATATGGACAGTCATTCATGAATGCGTTTATCAGAAACAGCAAGTGTCATTAAACATCACTGATGAGCTGTGATTGTGAACAGAATGACATATTATATTTCACAAGGTACGGTAGAAACACCCACCAGGAAAGCTGGGAAATTCTGTTGCAGTTTTGTTGCAAATCTACTTCACTATCAGTGTGCCAAAACTTGTCAAATGACAAATGCAGTGCGGTTTGACAAAGTTATTGGAAAAATAAAAGAGTGCATTTTTTGCTTCACAGTGTAGTTTTCCCAGTACAAAACGTCTTTGTGAAATTACGACGGGGGGCACCCCCCTACGGGGCATGAAGTATGAAAAACGAGGTTTTCGACCCAATGTCTCGCTTTACTTCGGAAATGATACAAAATAAGGCCATAGTTACTTATGGAACACCGATAGGAAGTCGTATGCGATATATCGCATGGTGCCATTTCCAATGACCTTGAGTGACCTTTGAAGCTCATTTCAGTGCTGCTCTTACTTTGTGTGCGCAACTGACGCGCAGTCTGTTAGCGACAGCTAAGTTTCTCGTTATCCCTTAACACAACCTTGGCTGTCGTGCTTTCCGCCTCTCGATATCACGGATCTGGAACTTCCTTCCTCTCCGCATTCGTGAATCTCAGTCATTTCCTCTTTTCGTACGTCACTCGAGACTCACTCTTCCAGTCTGGGGCGGAGGAATACGCCACGTAACAGCTACGTCGCAGTTAACGCGCGGAAGTAAGCAAGTTCCTGCTTGCATACGTAATATTATTTAAACGCGTTAATTTTCGGTAATATTTCGTCTGCTTGAGCGAAAGAATATTTAATTGCTGCAACGTATTAATGTTAAGTTAAAGTTGAAGTTCGCAGTCGAATGGCAAGCGGTTATCTCCGAGGTACTACTTGTCTGTACGGACTTCTTATTTCCTCTCGCTTCCTATTGTGATAAAACTAGCTCGCAGTGCGGGGGCTGTGGTTCCAACTAGGCCTATCATAGCAGCCCCGTGGCAACTCCTCCGCTATTCCTAAAGGTAAAGGTAAAGGTCTGGACACTTGCTATTTCGCCACTTACATGAGTCAGACTCGTGACCAGCAGCGCTTTACAATCTCGGAAGTGGCAGCTGATTGGCATGAGCCAATGGTGTCGCAGCGCATTATGTGGCCATACATTGCCCGCGCTAACGTACAGTTGGACCCACGGTGCAGCTAGCAGACTCACCATCGCCCCAATCAGCCACACTAGGCCTTCACCCCGCACCCGTAGCTACTACTCATTTCCCGTCCGGCTGAGGGTAGGAGGCTGAGTTGGCCTGAGCACACAGTAGGTTAGCAACTTGCTCAAGGTTGCTTGCAGTGGACCGGGTGTGAGTCGAACCCGCAACCTCTCGGTTACGAGTCCGATACTCTACCACTACACCACTGCACCCACTAGATGGACAGTCGCCTACGCGGCAGGTGAAATGATGGAGTCTGGTGGTGTGATGTGTACAGATGATGCGGACAACGAGACGTCGTCAGCAATGCTCGCAAAGCACGCCTACACCGTTGACAAGTTGGTCGTCTACGTGTCCAACAAGGTCGGTGCATTGGACGCCGACAGTGGCGGCCGGCCGGCAGGCAGGCCTCGACCGGCCGGCGTCTGCGGCTCGACGGCGGTCCTGCCGGCCCGCGACGGCGTCAGACGATCGCAGCGAGTTCACGTCGCGTGCAGACAGCGTCGGTCTTCGAGGTTCGTTTACGTCGAGGCGACGTCCGACAGAGGGCGACAACGTCGACCGTTCGTCCAACCGTGCCGTGTTATGGTCTACGACTGATACGGACTCATCGTGCTGCGTTCCATTCGGCTCCTCGTGAACTCGTGTTCACGACATGGTGACTGATCACGAGTTCTCCACTTCACCGATTTGACATTAATACTACTTGGCATAAAACGACGGGGTGAACTCGGTTCACTGTGGGATTTCTTTAGTGACACTTCTACTACAGCGTGTGAACTGACAATGTTGATTTTGTCCCTATCTGTTACATGCGCCTTGATTCTAACTTGACTACAGCGCTTTGTAAATTATTTACTTACTTACATTCAATGTGACTTGTTTGACTGTTGCATTTTTAATTACGAAATCATGCTAGCAACGTTGGCCAATACGTTCTTGTTTATTTTACAAGGTAGTGAACTAGCAGATTTGAGGTGTGGTGACAGAGTTTAGGGTACAATTGGTCGAAGTTAATGTTGTCTGCAACAGTGAAAGAATTATTAAAATCGGGACAGTATTAATTTGCCAAAGTTATGCTCAAATGAAAAATGGTCCAGTTTTTTTGACTATAACAAGAGGGGGCGACACAGACAGAGCGGCAGTGACAGACCGAGCGGTGTTGTCGTCAACGACAACCGTTACTGCATTGATCAGTTGCAGTTGGTCAAATGCGCCTCGATTACAGGAGAAGGGATGGCTCCTAGAGCTATAAGCCACGACGCGTGATTTCTGAGATCTTAACCCTTTAGACTCCAAAGACAGTTATAGTGTTACATCAAATAATACGAAGTTGGTAGCCTACATCGGCCGTTGATGGGAGGGCTGTTACATTTGGTACAGCGAGGAGGGGCCTGGGCGGGCTGGGGCCTTGCCCAGTCCCCTCCTGGCTGTACCAAATGTAACAGCCCACCCATCAACAGCCAGTGCCCCAATCACTGTATTGTTGTATGATGGTCCGTTGCTCTGCGGTTTTAACGTGGCGTATAAAGGGTTAGCGTCATGAAGAAGCAGTAATGGCAGCAGCAAGACACGCTAAATTAGGCCTAATGATCGTTAGAAAACGCGTTAATAAACTTGTTATTTCCCACATGGTAATCGGTTAAATATTAAGTTTGCTGTGTCTATATTTGACTGTTTGGGACGAATCTCTCTGAAAACACAGAACGTAATCAACGGACGGAGCTCTGCCCCGGACACCGAGTCTCGCATTTTGGTTGTCTTGTAGTCGTCCAAGGGTCCCGCCAGAGCAGCCGAAAATTAAATTTTCATATTCGCAATTGCATGAATACCGTGGCGCAGATACTGTGTCGGTCTTGCGCTGACCACCTTTACTTAATTTCCAAACGTTTTTCATGAAAAAAAACTTTCTTTTACACTTATCCTACACAATTCTTAAGTTTTAGTCACCAATGCCTAGAAAACGTTCCGCTATGAGATCGATTCTTGCGTCTGTCTGTCTGTCTGTTCGTCCGTCTGTCTGTGACGCACTTGAGTTGTGAATAAACAGACAACTTTTGCAGAATCTCTTTACAACATTTGCAGCGAGAGGCCAGGGATCTGTCTAGGCGAACGTCATGGCCTGAACCACGCCATCGTTGTAAAACTTTACCTCCCCTATACTCAACTGGCCCGTAACGTTCGCCTATCTCATTGGCAAATCGTGACTTTTTCGCTTTTTCGATGCAGTGGCGGCACATCATGACTTTTTTGATTATTGGGCTGTTTTTGATTTGGCGCTTAGTAACATTGACTTTTAGGCGCCGGGTATAAGTCCACTTACCTACTTACTCACTTACTTATAAATACTCTTACTTACTTACTGTTCAGTTTCTTGTTGATAACTATCGACGGCAGTTATATGGAACAACCTTCAAACCACGTGATTGGAAAATTATTATTAAAAGGCCTAGAATGCTATAAAGATCAATGGCTATCAGTGTATCAAGCTTACGGGGCTTCAGCCCCAGCCCCGTCTAGCCCGCTGATTGGCGAGCAGGATAAAGGCGCCAAAGGCGCTACTTCCCACAGGGGAAGGGGTTTGAGGAGCTGGCTGTGGAGCTGGGAGTCGGCTCCTTAGAGGAGAAACAAGAACTTAGCTATCGCAAACAGATCGCGCGTCAGCTGAGCACACAATACGTTGAGGGCATCTATAGGCCTAAATATTACACCGTGACCTTGAAATATAGGTTAAGGGTCACTCAAAATCACTGGAAACAAAACCATTAGACAGATTATATACGACTTACTATTAGTCGAGTTATTTGACGTTGAATATTATCGTGACCTTGAAATGTGGGTTAGAGGTCACTCAAGGTCATGGAAAGTGGTACCGTTTGAAAGCTTGGGTACAGTTTCCTATTCGCCTTTCATACTAACTCTGGCCGTGTCTTTAGCCATTTCGGAGATCAGCGTCAAAGAATGGCCGGACCTTGAAATCAGGATTTGGAGTTGTTCAACTGAGCGACGAAATATAGCATTTAACTGCTACACTACTTACCGCTGTAATTTAGTGTGATCAAGAAAATTTATATTTACTTAAGTTGCAGACAGACGTTACTTTTACAGCCGATGTTGACTGACTGTAAAAGTAACGTCTGTCTGCAACTTAAATAAATATAAAAACGGCAATGGCAACGACTGCAATCATTGAAGGTAATTAACGCGTTGACATTTGAAGGTAGCTAACCATTATGTAACCTCATGTAACGTAATGGTTTCCTTTCATCGCGTTAATTACTTTCAATTGATTGCAGCCGTTAGACATCGCCAGTGCCAATTTTTGACAGTAATTTATATTTTAGTCTTTACTTATGTGCATAGTTCAACTGAAATTCCCGTAATAGCTCACAGCCACACCCACCACCAGAGACCCGGCAGACGTCCAGTCTGATGAACTACCGTATGCAACTGACAATATCATATAAAGGAAAATTGGTACGCTTTTCAGCTAGGCTGACCCCCCTGGGCT
>Ga0209149_1002519_pt1 | contig 10335 bp, 4 predicted proteins | sample WorMetTyACAVOLI2_FD_187423 | JGI IMG/M metagenome (GOLD analysis project Ga0209149, IMG submission 187423) | Marine gutless worms symbiont microbial communities from Max Planck institute for Marine Microbiology, Germany - Olavius algarvensis... ...
TTTGTACGGTGTTCTTGCCATGAAATGCTAAGCATTTTTCTCCAGCACCACATTTCAAAAGCTTCTATTCTGTTTCTGTCCGATTTCTTCAAAGTCCATCCCTCCACTCCATACTGGAATACTGCCACATATATTCTATTATTCTGTTATTCTGCCTGTGACAATGGGCTTCATTGTTGGTAACTGACATTCAGTGATATGCCGGCTTATCAGTATCGCCGGCTGCAGTCGGTACTTAATGCTGCAACAAGGCTAATCTACCGACATCGACGTTTTGACCATGTCACGTCGCTCTTATGGGAACTGCACTAGTTGTAGTCGTCGGAGCGAGTTGCTTACAAGTTGTTAGTGACACTCTACCGGTGCCTTCATGGCTTAGCGCCGAGTTACCTCGCTCAGAGCGTCCGTCGTGTAGCTGAGTTGGACCGTTGTCGCCTACGATCATCGTCTGATGACATCATCATTCCAACAATCAGACTGATGACTGTTGGCGATCGTGCTTTTATCGCTGCTGGCAGCCGACTCTGGAACAGTCTTCCACCTGACATTAGATCCGCACAAACTCTGCCTGTTTTCTGTAACTGTTTAAAAACTTATTTTTTTCTAAATGTTTTCTCACATAACTGTACTTCCACATTACTCCTTTAATCTCATGTAATGTTCTTCTAGTGGTCCTAGTGATTTTGGGCACTCTGAATACGATTTTATGTAATGTAATGTAATTCAAGTTTGACACTTTTCTGAAGAAGCAGACTGCCCTGTTGATCAGTCTTTGTGATCTATGTTGTCCTTCCGTGATGTCTGCTAATTCACTCACTGCAGTTTTCAATGATTATAGATTCGTGTTACTGTTTCTATGACTGAGTTTTAACCAATTGAAAATGTAACTGGTTACTTTTCCAATGGTTTTCTGCCGATCTACAGTAACAGTTCGACACGTTTAAGAAACATCTGAAATCCTACCTCTTTCAACTGTCTTTCTGCACCCTGTAGAGCTTGTGACTACGTGTACATTGACTATGTTAGGCACTCTAGAAGTAGTTCGTGCCGCTTACTGCGCCCTATAAATTGTCAAACTTACATTACATTACATTACAACAGTGTTCACTTTACTGTTGTATGTCACATAATTGGCTATGTTAATAGTTGTTGAAAACGTGCTGCTGCATTTATTGAACTCTGTACCGATAGTCTTTCACCTTTTGTTGATCTGTCTTAGTTGTGTTTACAATGGTGTATGTAATGCTGTCATATGTAGTAATCTATGAAGGTGTTAAAATTTGTGTTTGTGTTTCGGTGTATGAAATGCAGTTGGTCAGAATTGGTCAGTTAATTACCAGTTAACCCCTTAGAGTGCAGAGGTAATTGTAGTGCCACATTGAATAATATGAAGATGGTATGCTGGCCGTTGATGGATGGGCTGTCACATTTGATACAGCGAGGAGGGGACTGGCAGGTCTGTAGTCTGCCCAGGCCTCTCCTCACTGTACCGAATGTAACAGCCCACCCATCAACGGCCAGTGTACCAAGCACCGTATTGCTGTATAACGGATTAACGGTCCGTAGCTCTGCGGTTTTAATGTGGCGATTAAAGGGTTAACTACATTTGATTAGGCTAATTGATCAGAAATTCTCATTTAATAGCCACTGTGGAAAAGATGCTCACATGCTACTTGTGTATATGATGTATGTCGGCCGTTGTCATACATTTCAGATGTGAATGTTGAGTACCCGGATGAAAAATCAATCATCACATACGTTGTAACGTATTACCATTATTTCTCCAAGATGAAGGCAGATTCTGTTCAGGGAAGAAGAGTTGGAAAGGTGAGGGTATATTATACTATTCATTGTACAACTGGTATGAGCAGAAATATGAGCTGCAGTAGTTTTACAGTGTTTTTTGCAGTGTTATTATATATACTAGAGATATGTTTATAGCTCATCTTATTAACCCTTTAGAATCAAAAGGCTGTGATAGTGCTACAGCGAATAATACGAAGTTGGTACACTGGCCATTGATCGGTGGGTTGTTACATTTGGTACAGCGAGGAGGGGCCTGGTCCCCTACTCGCTGTACCAAATGTAACAGCTCACCCATTCAACGGCCAGTGTACCAATCGTATTGCTGTATAATGGTCCATTGCTGTGCAGTTTTAATTTGGCGATTAAAAGGGTTTCTTGCATCGTCTCCGATATGCTTGTTATTGTGGACTTAATAATTAATAAAAGTTTAGTACTGCAGTCACAAGAAAGTAGGCATTTTGTAGCTATGCGTATGTCCCATTTTGCCATTAAACAGTTTTAACTTGGATATCTTAAAGGCAGTATATCATCAAGAGACAAACAAAATACACAAAATTACGTCATTTGACATCCACCATTTCACATTCGTGTCTGCCAGAAAAACAATTCAAGTAATGTGTATATGTAACTTGTCTCAAATACACTATCGTCTGATATTTTCTAATCTTCAGACAATGATACACAATATAAATTATTTTATTGCTGTTTTTCTTATTAAATGTATTCCGTGATGTGGGAAACATGGATGTCATGGAGCATGTGGATCAGTTTCTCAGCGACCGTGTCTGCTAAGAATTTTAAACTTGAGTTAACAACTGCTTGCAGATCTTCAAAAACTTGCAGATTGCATCCCGTTGTACACAGACGTGTCCACCTCCACACATCTCTGAACTAGAAAGCACTCTTAGAGTTCAAACCTCTGCCAAGATAAAAGGAATTTTCTATGAACTCCTGTACATGTACATTGTACGTTCAAATAGAGCTACTCTGGTCAAATCTAGTTTAGACTATGTTTAATTATGCGTAATTAATTGTTGAATTCAGTATTTATACCTGGGGTATGATCGAGTGACAGGCAGGTGATGTATCGAACAGCAAAGTTTCAGCACATAATTTCGAAAATATACGGATCACCCAAAAGTCTAATCAGTTGTTCCTAGTCCTAAAGCTTTCGCATTTCAAAAATTTTGTAACAACTAATCCACAAGTTCTTGTGCAGTCCTGATAGGAAAGAAAGACAGATAGTGGTTGATCAGTCTCACTGCATGTTTGTCAGAGATATGGTGATCAGATATCTCTAAGCGGTGGTTTTGAGTGACAGTCAGCTGTGCTGTGAGGTGAGAGTTGTCGATGTCGTGTCCAGGTACTCAATCAGTGTCGTGAGTATGATAACATGATCCGCGATTATGAGACTATGACGTCGGACTTGCTGGAATGGATTCAGAAGACAATCACAACTCTGAATGACCGTGAGTTTGCCAACTCACTTGCTGGTGTCCAGCAGCAACTAGCTACTTTCAACGGATATCGGACTGTGGAAAAACCTCCAAAGTATGTGCTGCATTGTTATAAATACTATAATTGTAAAATTGTTCAATATACATACGGCACAGAAATTTAAAAATGATATAATAAAATAGGTGTGGATTTGCTGTAACAAATTATTACCTCCATTGAAAATAGCATCATCAGTATCTCTGGCAGAAGAACCACCATTAGGAACATAACAGGATATTTTGCTTAAGCATTAGTAGTTCAGAGAAACAAGCTTCATGGCTTAATGATTTAACATTTCTACTGCTTAAGCCTTCGGCGACCAATGCTTTGGATCTGCCGGTACGCGGCTATAGAACACACTGCAAATCCATCTGAGACAGTGTCACATCTGGAACAATTCAAGCATTTGCTAAAGAAATTCCTGTATAATGCATGAGGCCATGGCGCCTTGTGACGTTTGCTTAAAGTTGAGCCATATATAAGTCTGCTTATTAACTTACTTAAGCCAGGGATATAAACGAGACCTTGAGGCACGAGACAGACACGTTACATAGAAGCGCTCCATGTGTTTCGAGGCTCTGACCAGGTTGGCCAGCATGCTCATTTATTCTGTCACCAAATTGAAGCAATATCTCAAAAGTTTACTGGACCAAAATAAGTAATTTACTCCTACAAATGGTGATACCACCGTCTTTTACAATGCACACAGCATTAGGTAGAAATAGTAAAAAAATAACAGTTAACTACTGTCAGTCTTACTTACAGTGATGTCAATAGCAGTGAAAATGTTAGTGGCTGTAAATCAGCGTAGCAGCACAACCGTAACAGCATAAGTACCTGTAGTTCAGTGCAGTATTAAGGCTTAACTCAAATTTGCTCCTAAACCTTTATCTCGTTAGCATAATCAAAAAAAAACGTAAGAATAACGGTACATGACAATTTAAGGCAGATGCCTATTACACTTAAAGCATATCAGCTGAGATATCCTTTTCAACAGTCATGATATGGTGGACCTCATAATAAGATTGCAAAGGTTAATGATATTGAAAATACATAAAACGGACAAGTGACAAGTTGATGGTGTGAGAAACTGAAGACAGACTGTGTGATCGGCATGCAGTGCTGCTGTGTAAACCTGGCTTATCAAGTCTGGTGATAATACAGTTGATCTTTAGCTTGTAAAACGAGACCTTAACGCCCAAGACCAAGATGTTTGGTTTTGTGTTTGGGACGAGACCGAGACCTTTCATAATGTGTCTTGAGACCATCTCGAGATTGAGACTTCGATATTGAGACTACGTACATGGCTTAATGAGTGCCAAACTATTCCAGTGAGCATATTATCCACACACGGACTTACTACTGAGTAAAAATTCCATGCAGCCGTAATAAACAGTGTATGTTGTAGTTTTTTGTGTTATTAGATAAATTTTATAGTAAGTAAGTAACTAAGTAAGCACATTTATAGTCAGCGCCTAAAAACAAAAGTCACTAGGCCCTGCAGACACAATCGAACAAATGCGTTTTTAGAGCCCATCGGAACTGTCCAAGGGAGAGTGATGCAACAGTGATTGCTTACTTTGGAGAATAATACTGTGATATTGTACAGTAATCGTGGTTTGATGGTCGAGTTGGGATTGTATATGAATAGGTTTGTTGAGAAAGGCAATCTTGAGATCCTGCTTTTCTCCATTCAGAGTCAGATGCGTGCTAACAACCAGAAGCCGTACATGCCAAACGAGGGTCGCATGATCAGTGACATAAACCGAGCGTGGGAAGAACTTGAGAGGGCAGAACATGAACGTGAATTGGCTCTGCGTGATGAGCTGGTCAGGTGTGTCGAAATGTCTGCTTCCTTTTGTTTACAGTGTTACATTAGAAGACATCTCGGGATTGTCTGTTAGTGTATTTATTGTCTTTCGTCTTGGGTGACATTGCCATTTATCATACGTCTGTATGCTGTGGGCAGTTCAGGTCCTTTTACTTGCATGTGGCCACATCTGAGATGTGATCTTTGTCTGGAGGAAGGGAAATATTATTAGAACTGTCTCTGTGTTACAGTATTGTGTACTTTTATAATGGTACGCAAAGGTACGAGCAGCTCTTACAGGTCAATAGACTGTATTGGGCTTTGATCTTGTTTGGTTTAGTTCTCTATCTTCCGAGCACCTCTGTATCTTTGGTCTTCTTTGGTGCTATATATGGTACAGTAAATTTATGTAATCAGTGATTTCGTGAAATGTCTAGTAAGGGTTAGATTTAGGGTTAGGGTTGAGTAAGCGTTAAGGTTAGGGTTAGGATTAGTTATTCCATGTAATAACTGTCAATAAATATCCGTAATTACGCAAAATTACTAGGAATTTCACGTAATCACTGATTATGCAAATTTACAGTAACATATACAGTGTGTCTCAAAAAAACCGTACCACTACAATTAATATGACATAACTTCACCATTTCACAACGTTCATTAATTATTTGTGGCACAGAGAGACCTTTGCAATTCTCCATTGACTACGATAAAAAGTTTTTAAATTGGCTTAGAACCAGCTGTGTGGTTTCCATAACAACAGTAGCAACTTGACACATTTAAACAGTGAATTTCTGGGCCGACTTTGAACAACGTATCATTGACAGGGCAATAAACGAGTGGCAAAACGATTGTGGGGCTGTGTCGATGCCGAAAGACATCACTTAACCATGCGTTGTAACTGATGATACAGCAAAACATTTTATTATTTCTGTCTGAATAAAAGATTAACTTTTTCTGTTCATAAGGCAGCATAAGCTGTTGTCATTGTCCTTCAGTGCTATGACATTGTTGGTTGTGTCATCTGACCCGTAAAATCGTCCCAGAAATGTGTCGAGTGGGTCGTGAAACCCTACTGCACTTTTACAGTGGGCATTTCATTCTTTGTTATTTTGCTTCAACGAGGCCTGTTCATAAGGCAGCATAAACTGTGGAATGACCGTGTTGTTCAGTGACGGCTAACGTGTACGGTTGTAGGCAGGAGAAACTTGAGCAGCTGGCTGCACGTTTTGACCGCAAGGCAGGCATGCGTGAGGTGTGGCTGAGCGAGAACCAACGCCTAGTAGCACAGGACAACTTCGGCTTTGACCTTGCCGCTGTGGAGGCAGCTGTGAAGAAACACGAAGCCATTGAGACAGATATCAATGCGTATGAAGAGCGAGTGCAGGCGGTTGTGTCCGTAGCGCAGGAGCTGGAGACTGAAAAGTACCATGACATTGAGCGGATTACTGCACGCAAGGATAATGTACTGCGTCTGTGGCAGTATCTGCTCGAACTGCTCAAGGCTCGTCGCATGCGGCTTGGTCACACGCATGACCTTCAAAAAGTCTTCATGGTGAGTTGCTTTGATGTTTGTTGTGTTAATAATAATACTAATAATATACATATTTTTATCTCGCCGTGGGTCGTAACTTCAGAGGCACAAGTCACGTCGTTACTGTTTGGTATGAGCCAGATCAAAAAGGTGTTCACTTCTGTATGTGAAATTTGTGCACAGTGAACGGCAGTAAGTTTTTCTCGACCATTTCGCCGTAAACTGTGTGTTATTCTGCATCAGGCTGCCGAATTTTATCCAAATCGAACCACCAACTGCAGAGAAATGACGTCATGTATCAGTTTTTCATGATGGCGGCATACTACTTCCGGTTTCGTATTTGTTGATGTTACTGCCTTCAGAAGGTCAATGTCCATCAGCAAACCAAATTTCATCGACATACCTGAATTCACGGCTGGGATATAACTACTTCTGCTTTGGAAAAACAAACGTTCACCATATCGGATTTACTTCTTCCAGTTTCGATCTCGACCAGTTCATCGTAATCAGTGTGTTATTCTGCATCCGGCTGCCGAATTTCATCCAGATCGGATCCATTTACCTGGTGATAAATCTGATAGGAGCAGGTTGTCTATAACCCCTATATGCCGAAAATAGTGCACTCGTGTGATATTTGTATCAATATGATGTTTTATTTTTATCTGTCTGGTCATCTCTTCATGGCTCATGTGTTATGATTTGTGTTATGTAAAAATGGCAGTCTGTTAGCAAACTGTTACCATGTCATTATAGAAGTAGGAGTCTAATGTATGTGTGGATGTACTTGAAAACCAGTTGTTTAATTTGATTTTGAAAGTACTTCAATTTCTAAGCTTAGCACAGCAGAGACATTAAATCGTCACCCGTTCTTGCTGTAGTGGCAGATCCCAGATTGTCAACCCAGTGGGTTGTAGGTCCTCATACCACCCCATGGATCTACCAGTGGATCAGAATGCAGCCCTTTTCAATCCTGTCTGAGCTTTTGATCACGTCTTGCTCCCATAGAAATTTCATGATGATATCTCAAATGGTTAAGGAGTTACCACGGTGGCAAACAAACACAGACACACACCCACAAACAGACACTACTGCAAACAATACCATCTTTGCTATGCTATTGTTGCATGCGTGATAATGAGCACAGCCACTGTAAGTCAGTGTTGACGAAAAATCCTGCACATGCTACACCCAGTGGGCACATTTACAGTAAACTGGTCACTATGTCTAATGTTGTGGCAACAGAGTACAGTGACTAGAGGAATGAAAAGGAAAGGCATATTTTTTAATGTTTTTTTAACAATATTGATGCATGCAAATTTGTGTGATCAGGACATGCTGTTTGCTATGGAAACGATTGAAGATATGTCGGAGAGTTTACGCTCTGAAGACTATGGAAAACATCTGATGGGAGTGGAGGATCTGCTGCAGAAACATGCACTGATTGAAGCTGACATTAATGTAGTGGCAGAGCGCGTTAAAACTGTTAACCAGGCTGCTCAGTATTTCATCGACACTGATTTCCCTGAGGCATCAGGTGATCCGGAGAGAATCACTTACAGACCATGTGATCCTGAAATCATTGCTGACAGACAGCGCCAACTGACAGAGGCGTTGGACCAGCTGAAGAAGTTAGCCGAGCTGCGCCGCAAACGGCTCCACGAGTCCCGCCAGCTGTGGCAGTTCTATTGGGACATGGCAGATACAGAGGGCTGGATGCGTGAGAAAGAGCAGCTGATGTCGTCACCAGATCTCGGCCATGATCTGACGAGCATTGGTTTGCTGCAGGCAAAACATCGCACGACAGAGGATGAGCTTTCGTCACGTCATGCTCACCTCAACGAAGAACTACAAGTCGGACGCAACTTGATCGCTGCAAAGAACTTTGGTGCACCCAAGATTGCCGAGCGCATCGAGGATATCGAGGAGAAGTGGAAAAGCTTACAGGCACTCTGTGACTATCGGCGTAAACGAATTGCCGAAACTGTTGACTTTTATCAGTTCTTTGCGGATGCAGATGACGTGGACACGTGGATGCTTGATACTTTGCGGTTGGTGACAAGTGAGGATATCGGACATGATGAGGCTAGTGCCCAGTCTCTTGTCAAGAAACACAAGAAGATAACAGATGAGCTCGATGAATACAGAAACGTAATTGACACATTGCATGCACAGGCAGAGGCTCTGAGCCCGCTTGACAGTGATTCCCCTGAGGTTGTAGGCCGGCTAGCCAGTATTGACAGGCGCTACCACGAACTCCTTGAAATGGCAGAGATTCGCAAGCAGCGCTTGCTCGATGCTCTTGCACTCTACCGCCTATTCAACGAGGCTGACAGCGTTGACCAGTGGATTACGGAAAAAGAAAAGCTGTTGCACACAATGGTAGCAACAGAAGACATTGAAGAGGTGGAAATTTTGAAGGCTCGGTTTGACACATTTGATGAGGAGATGGGTGCAAATCAGGACAAAGTTGCTGTTGTTACGCAGCTTGCTAGCCAGCTTGTGTCCAGTGAACACCCAAACTCTGCCGAGGTTGTAGACAGAGAGCGTCATCTTAAGGATCGTTGGGATGCTTTGCGTAGAGTTGCTGATGAGAAGAAGGATGTGCTGCAGTTGGCACACGATGTCAATGCGTGGCATATTGATGCTCAGGAAACTGCGGCATGGATACGTGAAAAGGAAAAACTCGTCGAGTCCACTGATGAACTAGGAAACGATCTTGGTGGTATAATCACTCTGCAGAGGCGTCTTAGTGGTCTTGAGCGTGATCTGGCAGCAATTGAGGCACGCCGCAATTCTCTTCATGCTGAAGCTGACCGTCTTGCGAAGGCTAAGCCGTCCGAAGCTCGTGCAATTCACGAAAAGGCGGATAACATAGACAAACTGTGGGCAGAACTGAAAGAATCAATGAAGGCACGTGAAGCACGTCTTGGTGAGGCGAGTGACTTGCAGAAGTTCTTGCAAAATCTGGATCACTTTCAGCAGTGGCTTACACGCACGCAGACTGCAATTGCTACAGAAGAGATGCCAAACGATGTTGCAGAGGCTGAGTCACTTCTCAGCCAGCATGATCAGCTGAAGGATGAAATTAAAGCTTATGCACCGGATTATGAAAGCATGAAAGCATTTGGGGAGAAAGTCGTAGAAGGTCAACAAGATGTCCAATATATGTTCCTCCGTGAACGACTGAAGGCACTTGACGATGGTTGGAATGACTTGTCAAGGATGTGGGATAACAAGCGCAATTCACTGCTCCAGAACCTTCGTCTTCAGGCATTTCTTCGTGATGCTCGGCAGTGTGAGATACTTCTCAGTGAGCAGGACAACTTCCTTTCAAAGGAGGAAATTCCTACAACACCAGGTGCAGCAGCAAGATTGACTCCAGAGGCAGCAGAGAACCATATCCGTCAGTTGGAATCATTCATTTCAACAATGGATGCTAATGATGAGAAGGCATGTACCAGCTGGCTGTGTATTTTCTAATTTCTTCATTTTTAAGCGCCTCACTTTACATTAGTAAAAGAGGCGCTTATTGAGATAGGCTGTGTCGTGACGTCGTTGGTCATTGGTTGTCACGCGCGTGCACTGTGGCCAAACGGTGCATCCTAGGCCTATAGTTACTATGGAACACTAATAGGAAACCCTACCCCAGGAATTCAATGGTACAACTTTCGACCCCCTGGGGTGACCC
>Ga0209149_1002520_pt1 | contig 10334 bp, 7 predicted proteins | sample WorMetTyACAVOLI2_FD_187423 | JGI IMG/M metagenome (GOLD analysis project Ga0209149, IMG submission 187423) | Marine gutless worms symbiont microbial communities from Max Planck institute for Marine Microbiology, Germany - Olavius algarvensis... ...
TAATTAGTAATGGACATTTAAAGTATAAATTCATTAATATTGCTTAATTAACTACTTATGAACTGTGAATTAGTCCCTAGAACGGCATAACTACGACTTCGAACAGTTATCCTCTGCTATCACGGAATTGCAGCTGCTGCTGCTGCGGCAATCGCTGCTATGTCGCGTCTTATATGGTAACAGACATTGTTGAGTAATTCTCAGTTGCTGTGGAGTTGCCGTTGCCGTCGCACGCTATTAAATTGTCATTACCTCGCTCTACCTTTGAGTCGGTTTCTTTAAGGTCATATGATAAGGTCATATCAGGGATAACAGACTCTCCCAGTTAGGCCAGGGCTTTCAAAGTTAGGCCAGGTTGCCTATGCATTTTTCTTCTCTACCTGTTACAATCTCACAAGTAAGTATTCTTTCATCACACTTGTCCATTTCATATATTTCTTAAGCATCACTGCTTTATCCTCTTCCCTCAGTCCACATCAAACACTGCGTAAGTTCACGCAACTATCACAATCTTTCCTCTCTATATATGATGACTGTACAAGAAACACTCACAGTTATGTACAAAATACAGACTAAAATACAGGTTATGTTGACATATAAAATGTGATTGTGCGCATGACAGCAGCAAACGGCAGATGCCACTGCAGTGCAATAATTTTAGCAAGGCTAGTTTTTGTGTTTTTAAAGCAGTAAGCCATAGAATTTCTACTGCTAGCATGATACAATTTTTTAAGCATGTTAGTTACACATTTTTGGCATTTTCTGAGTGTCTTGACAGCAAAAGTTCTCACAATAAATGATAGCAACACAGCAGGCAAACAGATAGACAAATGGATGGCATTTCTATGGCTCTGACTTGTGCAATAAAAGGAAAAGAAAGACAGTGACTGGAGAAAATAAGGAAAAATGCGATAAGTAAGGTAAGAGTGAATGTGACCTAGACAAGGAAGTAGACATGTCCAACATACATGACAGTGTTGATGCCTGTGGTCTGCTGAAACAGCTGCAGAAGGCATCCGACGATCAGAGCATGTCGCACGTGACGTACCGATAACATTTTCGACAGCACACAACAAACCTCTACACAACCAATGTCACAGATACAACTTGCTAACCAGTAATTAAAGAGGTCACACTAAACACGAATAAAATACCACTTTCAAAATTGTCGCATTTAGTCCATATTCCTGTATTACCACCTTGTGCTAAACTAGCTATCTTCAAGTTCTGGTGCATGCTTGTGATTAGTGTGTCTAAAAAAACTGGACCGCTATGACTAATGTGAAATAACTCCACCAATTCACAACGTTTACTAATTATGTTTAGTAGGGATGGACCTTATTCAATTCTCAACTGACGACGCCAAAACGTTTTTGAATTGGCTTAGAATCAGGAGTGCAGATTCCATAGTAATAGAAGCACCTTGACGGTCTGCATCTCAAAAAACCTGGACCCCCTATGCTTACAACATTTTAACATAACTTGATAAAAAGTTCTTAATTTACATAAAATTTCAGAGATAATCTGTGTTCAATAGTCTTAAGTAAATGTTAAAAAACATTTGTTTTTACAGCAGAGTACCAGCTGAAGCAGTTACCAACAGTAATCCTTAAGTAAGCATCACTCCGCAATTCATGCTGCCTTATGAACAGAAAAGTTATATCTTTTAAACATTAAACAAAGAGTGTTTCTATCGCGACAATATGCCATGTCAAAAGTTGTACAAAGTGTTTGAAGTGCAGTCTTTTGGCCTTGATACAGGCTCATGAACGTTTTGTCACTCGTTTATTGCCCAGTCGAGAACACATTGTTCAACCCAGAAATATGGTGTTCGGATGTGTCAAGTCACTATTGTTGTCATGGTAACCACACAGCTGGTTCTAAGCAAATTTGAACTTTTTACAGCAGTCAACTGAGAATTGATTAGGGTCTATTCCTATCAAAAATAATTAGTAAATGTTGTGAACTGGTGGAGTTATGTCATGTTAATTGTAGCAGTCTGCCTTTTTGTGACACAGTGTACAATGTGGTTATGTCCAGTGTAAGCTGAGGTGACTGTAGCATGGAAATCGGATTTAATTAAACTTAAAACAAAACCCAAAGAAATCACAGACAGAAATTAGCACAGTCATTTTACTACCTTCAGAAATGTAAGAAATAAAAAAATGTTTTTTTTCTGTTAATTTGTGCCTCAGTTCTCAACGGTTTATATATACCATTTTGCAAGTGAAATAAATACAATTACACAACAACTGGTTCAGTAATGCTGTTACTTGCACTTCACATCACACTAAACCACACTGTCAGCCATTCTCATAAGCAGATCTATACCAGTTTCTATTATTTACTAATTGGTCTTTCTGACACCGTCTTTACTATCTCATCAAGATACAAAAATATGTCACTGTGTAGTGTGTACATTACTGTTAACTGACGGTTTTCAGCACTCTGCTGAACCGAGTTGTTTATGTCCGTAATTTCCTGTTCAACATCGACTGTTGTGCCATGAATCCGATGCAGAACTGTACGTGCTTTGTCGAAGCGACCTTTTGTGATCAACCACCGAGGAGTGTCCGGCATAAACAAAAACCCGACGAACTGGATAACAGAAGGCACCGCAGCCAAGCCGAACATAAACCTGAATCGAAAACTCATGCTTTGGAGCTTCAGCTTTTGCACTTTGCTACATTAGCTGCAGAATGAATCCGCAGTCAATGACAAGAAAGTTACTGAAGAATACTAAGAAGAATCATACAATTTACAGCTACAAATAACATCAACATACATCAGGACATTTCACTTGTGCCGAGTCCTAACACTATGTATACTCAGAGGCCACAAGGAGTAACTTATCGTTCGTATCTAAATGTCCTCCAATATTTATAAGTATTATACTAAAGGAGAAAGAAATGACACAGATGAGTAGTCTTCCACGAAATTATCGCGGTTAGATATCCTCAACCCTATTCATCTGCATCATTTCTTTCTCCTTTTAATATAATAATAATAAATAATAGTATATGCAGTGTTTGGACTCAGTGAAAGACTAATCCTAAGACTAAACACAGGGTGACCACTCTCCAGACAATGTGAAATTCCCAGACAAGTTACCTACCATACAGTGCCGGCATCAGCCTCGAGCTGGCGACAGGAAACGGGCGAACCTGCTAGCCGGAGGCCTGGCCCGTGTGGTCCCAGAGCCTGTACAGAGTAGGCCACCCTGTTTCATGGCCGGGTCAACCAGGGTAGCTTGTTTTTTTCGATTGTGTTTTTGCAGTGTGTTAGTTTTTCCTATGTTGTCTTAGATTTGGTTTATTCAGCTATTTTGCAAAGTAATTGGCTAGCAGAACCGTGTCCAAACGACACTTATGTTAAGGAGTTAGTCTCCACAAAGACCAGTTGCTTCTGATAACCTTTAAACTAAAACAGTGAAAAAGAAACTAAAAATATAATGAAAAAACCAAAACAGTTCATATAAACTGTCATGTTTAAAGTTTAAACACGACAGTTCATATGAACTGTTTTGGTTTTTTTCATTACATTTTTAGTTTCTTTTTCACTGTTTTATTTGTTCATCCTCATCATGATCATCCTGTCACAACTGTCTTAACACACTACTCTCCTATGGCATGATATAGCATTTTTTTGCTGAAAGTGCCGTTAAAAACCAACCAACCAACCAACCAACTGAACATTTACCTGCCATTTCCCTGACAGTTTGCAGCACTCCTGCTCGTGACTTTAGTGTTACTCATATCATGTTTGCACTACTAAATACTGGTACGGATGCAAATATGCAGCTAACAATAAACAGTTTTAGGCCACTTTTCCTGACAAGATTTTTTCTCTGACACTTCCCTGACATTTATCAAAATCCCTGCCATTTCACTGAGAGCTGTTAAAATCCCTGACATTTCCAGGTTTTCCTTACAAGTGGTCATCCTGAAAACATGAAATGACCCATTATCTTACAATAACAGAGAATACGTACCTCCATCCATTCTCATAGTCGCTGCTGAATATACCAGCGACAATGCTCGCAATAAACTGTCCACCAGTGATGAATAAGTTATTGACTGTGACAAGCTTTCCGCGCTGATGACTTGGTGCACATTCCGCTATATACATAGGCACTGTTGGTGAAGCCAAACCTGCCACAGCACAACTAATGTTGCATATCAATTAACAAAATTAACAAGATGCTTGGCCATAGGTAAGATTAGCTGAGCATACCCACTCCACGCAAAATATCCACTTCGATCTATTCACAGACCACCAAATCACCCAATGAAATGAGCCTACAGCCAGGACATGTCAGTGCACATGCCTACTGCACAGTTATTATCTGACTGAAGTAATAAGAAATTTGTGCATTAAATATACAAGGTCTCAATTTGTTCACAGATCATCTCTTTTCAGCATGTTAAATTAAATGCAAAGCTAACGTATGACCACTGACCCTCATCTGCAAGGTGAATGTTTTTGAGAGTGAGACACACTGTATTTATGAGGAGCTTCAACAACAGTACCGTACTGTACAATACATGGCAATGCATTCCACACATTGCAAATGCAAATAAAGTTTAAATAGCTTGAAATCATGTCATCTGGTTACAGTGCAATGATAAAACACAAAAAGTCGTTAATACATGTAACTTCAAATAACTGCAAAATTTTATCTCAAACTTGTACGATGCACATTCTGTCTGATATTTAAACCAAGTACTGCAGTATAAATACATACCTATTCCAATTCCAAGTATAAATCGGCCAATAATTAGCATGTATCGTTCCTGTGCAGCAGCCAGCAGTAGAGCACCAATACTAAACACTAGACTTGCAACAAGGATTGTCGGCTTACGGCCAAACCAATCATTTGCGAAACCACTCAGCACAGAAAATATAGCAGCTGCGGCCATCGGCGCACTGACAACTCCTTCTTGCCATTCGTAGGTCAGAAAAAATTTCACACTGACCAAGACAAGTGCTCCTGATATAATGCCAGTGTCATAGCCGAACAGAAAGCCACCAATGGCACACAGAAATGTCAATAAATAAACAAAAGCTCCAGTATCGCGTTTAACTTCCGGCGGACCTGGATGTTCGTCGCTGGAAGGACCATCGTCAGTACCATAGCCAGCTGCATTAATCAGCTGATTTGCTATCAAACCTTCACCAGAGCCGGCAGCCACGGAATTTTCTTGTGACATTTTTGACAGCAGTATATTCGTTTCAGTGAGCTCGTCGTCACTGGCACTTATGAAGCTGCTGTTCAAAGCGTCACTGATGTTCCCGTGCGTCAAGTCCGACATCAGTCCTAAGGCCACGCCCTCTCACCACTCCCAATCCACTGCGAGCTCCCCTAAACAACGTATGCATAATACTTGTGCGAACCGACTTGCATATCTTGTCACAATCAATCATTCAACTATCGTGAATCAAACTGCGTGACAAATAAACAATAGTTAGTCACATAAACATACATCGCCATCCACATTGTTGATATTTACAACCACAGATATCATAAACCATTACAACCACCTGTTTCCGGCTAATGTCTCTTGTAACGTAACGTATGCCTTCCGCCCCAGTGTTTAGGGTCAAGTTCAAGTCCTTAACCGATGACATTTCGACCTTTAAACTTGCTACTAATACGTGCCATAAAATATTTTCACTACATTATGAAGTTATAAACTTGCTACAACTTTCCGTTGTAAAATTATTTGATCATTTTAGCGAGCGTTAAGTAGTAAACGCTCCGCTATTGGGATCGCATTTCCGTCTGTTAGTAACGCGCGTAGGCTGTAAGTAAACAAAGGACTTTTTGCAGAATCTGTTTACACCGTTTGATAGGCCATCGATCTGCCGCGGTTATAAGAAAGCGCGAAAATATTTGCAATTGCTTTAGCAGGTGTTTAGTGTGTACAGTACACTGTGTCCTCTGGCCGATCCTATTCCTTCTGTAGCCTACACTACTAACTTATCTTTTCTCTAAATGTTTGCCCTCATAACTGTACTCCATATTACTCCTTTAATCTCATATAGTGTTCTAGCGGTCCTAGTGATTTTGGGCACTCTAAATACGATTTTATGTAATGTAATGTAATGTACACGGCTGACTTGCTGCAGTTAGTGAAGCGCCACCAGCTGATTTTTCATGCCGACGTCGACGACATTCAGAATGATCTTGACTACCGGTTTTGCTGACCCGCAGATTCTGCCGAGCTCTGTGAGAAGGTGTCCGTCTGCGTCGATGAGGTTTCGGCTTGCATGGCATCCAATCGGCTGCAGCTGAATCACGCCAAGACTGAGGTCCTCACGTCGACAACAACAGATCCAGTCTGCATGGTCCGGTCCGCATTGGCAGAACTGACGTGCAGCCAGTTTCTTCGATCCGCGACCTCGGGGTCTACATCGACGCTGACATATGACCATGAGGACCCACGTCACAGACGTTGACAGAGCGTGCTTCGCGGCTGTACGTCAGATCCAGAGCGTTCAGCGATCTATGTCACGTCATGCCTTGCTGACTTTGGCTCGTGCACTGATTGTCAGCAAGGTGGACTACTGCAATTCGGTTCTCGCTGGTATCTCTGGCCAGCTGTAAGGTTGCAGTCCGTCTTGAACGCCGCTGCCCGTTTGGTATTCTGAGCGAGGCAATCAGAACGCATAGCCCCATTGCTTCATGAGCTCCATTGGTTGCGAGTTCCGGAGCGAGTCACATTCCGGCTGTGCGTTCTGGCCTACCGCTGTCTTGGAACAGCGCCGCCGTACCTCGCTGGGAGCCTTCTCCGGACATCTGACGTCGACACTCGACATCGACGTCTACGCTCTGCTGACACAACCACACTGGTGGTACCGTCCACTAGACGTTCAACACTCGGTGACCGCGCGTGACTGCCGCCTGCCGTCATGTGTCAGAAATGCACCGTCGCTACGTTCCGTCGCGAGCTGAAGACTGTATTTTTTGGTCGTCGTTTGATTGTACTGCACAGAAAAAAATGTTGTCTGCCCGCGACTACCGACTGTCGGCGCTTCTGTCCTTTTTGTTTTGTTTAATTTTGTACGGTGCCCCTGCAATACGATACGATACGATAGTGTGTATTTAACGTGCGTGCAGTAAACAGCTGACGAGTAGCCAGCTTAGTCTATCACACGGAATAAACAACAAATTAAAATGTGAAACTAAAAATAAAACAAAGAACTTAGCTATCACACACAGATAGTGCGTCAGCTGCGCATACAGTACGAGGGCATATATATAAAGGCCTAATCACCCCGAGACCTTGAAATCTAAGTTAAGGGTCACTGAAGGTCACTGGAAACGGGAACCATTGAATAGATATTACACGACTTACTAGTAGTCGAGTTATTTGAACTAGTAGTCAAGTTATTTGACGTCAAATATTATCGTGACCTTGAAATGTGCGTTAGAGGTCACTGAAGGATATTGAAAATTGTACCATTTGAAAGCTTGGGTACTGTTTTTTATTCGCCTTCCATAGTAACTATGGCCGTATCTTTAGCGATTTCGGAGATATTCAGCGTCAAAGAATGGCCTGACCTACAAATATGGGTTTTGGGTCGTTCAAGGTCATTGAAAATGGTGCGATTCGATAGACCATGTATGACTTTCTATTTGTCCGCCATTATAACTATAGCTCCTTTGTACCGTTGGCGAGTTATTTAACGTTGAATAATATCGTGACCTTGAAACCTGGCTTAGAGGTCACTCAAGGTCATTGAAACCGGTGCTATTCGAAACATTGTTTTCTATTCGCCTTCTGTAATAACTATTTGTAGGCCTAGTCGTTTGTGATATATTCAGCGTCAAAAAATGGTGTGACCTTGAAAACAGGGTTAGGGTTCGTTCAAGGTCATTGGAACTGGCACCATTGGATAGATCGCATACGAGTTCCTATTAGCTTTCCGTAGTAACTATAGCGCTATCTTGTATCTGCGAGATTATAGCGACTTATTGGTCGAAAATCGCGAAATTTTTATACCCCACCTGTATTTAACGCCCCCGTAGGGGCCGGGTGACCCCGTCGGAATTTTGTGAAGATGTTTGATGCTGATAAAACTATAACGGTTGGGCTACCGTGTGGTGAAAAAAAACTACGACAAACCTTATTTTAAGCCGTTTTCATCTAATGCCGGAACGTGACGAACAGACAGACGGACATGCAGACGGACGGACGGACAGAATTACTATATCGATATCGCGCGTCAGTGTGCTGACGCGCGATAATGATGAGCGTGATAGGTCTGGTCCAGTCCCGTTATCGTGAGGCAGTCCAGTAGGTAAAGAAGTCTAAGGTGGAAAGGATTCGACATGATAGTGTCACGTTAGTGCATTGTTACTTACTCACTTACTTATACTGTGAGTCAAAAAACATGCCGCTCTATTCTGAGGCATAACTTTGGCAGATGTTGATGAATTTTCCTACTTCTTTCACTGTTAAACTCTGCATTAATTTGAAGCATGAACGTATTACATTTTTGACAAAATTGTAGGGACAAGGGAGCAGAATACGACAGAAACGTCACGTCAAACAGGTGCTGCAATGTAGCGAATGACTTTAAACACACACGCAGCGGCGGAGGCATCATATGACCGCACGCGTCTTTAGCTCTCTAGTTTATTGTTGTTCAAATATTACAAATAATTTTATGATTACACCGCGGCGCAATGACGAATTGAGTACGATTACTGAGGTATCTTGTTGGCCAGCCGAGAACGGAATGACTGATACCGTAAGAGATGTTCACACGCTTCAGGAGGATGTAGGCCTAAATGGTCCCACCGACCACCGTATCAAAAGCAGCCGACAGATCAAGCAGGGTCAACATTCGAGGTCACCAGAGTCCAGTGCAAGAAGAATATCCGACATGACCTTCAGTATGGCCGTCTCCGATGATGAGCGTTGAGATAGTCGAGTAGCTGTCGCGCGACCAAACGCTCAAGTAACTTGGATAAAACTGATAGATTTGAGATCGGTCTATACGATTTCACGTCGGCCGAGTATGAATATGGATGGGACGTAACCTTGCTGTAGAGATGCGTTGAACATGTGAAATACTGTAGAAATGGTGCGAGAACTTCAGCGCATTCTTTTAGCAGTCAGTTGGCATTGTGTCAGCAGAGCACTGCTTGTCGGGCAGCAGCTTGACGGCGTTGATGACGTCAGAGATGTCCAGTGGTCGAAACTCGGACAATGCGCAGCGAGGAGGTGCAGATGTGTACGTCGCCGGGGTATAGCGTCCGCCGTGGTGGCGCGCACGTCGACAACCTTTCCGTCTAACAAGACGTGTGTAATTAAGTCGGACGCCGAGACATGTCCGCACCCATCACGGATCGTTAAGTTCGCGCATCAACCTTCTGCGTTCAGTAATTAATTCTCGCGATATCAATAGCGAAACTTTTACTACGTAAAGCTCGCTATATGATAGGGAATGCTTTGCTAATGGTCTATAAGTGTGCTGACATCTAGCGAATGCGTTTGAAACGCGCAGGCTTCCCCCAAACCTTTTGCCTTATTATAATAAAGCAAAAGATTTGGGGAAGCCTGCGCGTCTGTGTGGTCTATAATTGTGCTGACATCTAGCGAATGCTTCCCCAAATCTTTTGCCTTATTATAATAAGGCAAAAGATTTGGGGAAGCCTGCGCGTTTCAAACGCATTCGCTAGATGTCAGCACAATTATAGACCATTATCGAAGCATTCACTATAATAATGGCCAGTTATACGCTAATGTGTAGTTTCGACTTAAAGTTCGTGGAGTCTCCGATCCCCTTCCCATCCATTTCGTCACGTCACATGACAAACCAACAAGTGGCGTCACAGCCTATTAAAGAGGTTGAGAAAAGTCCAGGGGGCCTCCGAGATGCTAGGGGCCCCTATGTTTGTAAATATTTTTTTTCTGTTGGCACACTGCAGTAACTGCACACAAATTTCTGACTTATGCCTACTGTTCTGTGGCAGGCCTAACTTCAAAGACATAGTGAGTAATGCTGTCCTGTTCTCTGTCATGCTAATTTGAGCTATAACTTACTGTACACGATGTAGGCTAATACTGCATGAGTCTGTAAAGCAATATGTGATGTTGGTTACCTCCGACGAAGGAGGAGGTAAATGTTTTTGCCCGTGTTTGTCTGAGTAACAGAAATGTGACAGTTCTGGAACACCGCATCGGCGACTATAGATGAACCACAAATAGGTCGATTACTTGGAAAAGTAAATTATGTTGGCACCGCACGGACGGACGGACGGACGGACGGACAGACGAACATTGGCACCGCACGGACGGACGGACGGACGGACGGACGGACAG
>Ga0209149_1002521_pt1 | contig 10332 bp, 9 predicted proteins | sample WorMetTyACAVOLI2_FD_187423 | JGI IMG/M metagenome (GOLD analysis project Ga0209149, IMG submission 187423) | Marine gutless worms symbiont microbial communities from Max Planck institute for Marine Microbiology, Germany - Olavius algarvensis... ...
ACGTTAAAACAAATTTTACAACTTAAATATTTACAATAAAACACTTGATGACGTATAGTATAGCGTCCGAATCGCTAGGTGGCGGTGTCTGCTTCCAGGCCTGTCTATTAGTATGTAAAGGCCTTGACGATACTAAAGTAATGATGCTTGCGGCTATAACGATAATTATCAACAAATCCTCTTTGAAAAGCCTCAGTGACGTAACCTAAGTAAGTAAATAAGATAATTTATACGCGGCGCTAAAAACAACAGTCATTGCTGCATGCCGTCACTTTTATAACTTTAGCTATCGGTTTTACGTGCAAATATTTAAGCGCACTTTCCTGAAGTCACAATTACTTTTCGCTATATTCAGTCAGTTATATGTACAGATATTTGTATGTGCGTCCAGTAGTTCGTGGTTTTACTTACTGCAGAGTGAATATGTGGGAAGTTGAAAAATCCTTTGTATGCATCATGAGTGCGAATGTTCGTCGAACCGGTTCGACGAACCGGCACCATAGTGTAAACATGTGCACCGTGGTTTCACTGTTACTATTGCTATACTGTTGAACGCAGTCTTAGCAAAATGATTCTAAGAACGTTTAACCTGTCATCTATAGCGACTTTCTGGTCTTGTCTTGTTTTGTTAATGGAAAGTGGCAAAGCACAAAAATTATGACGCGGCTGAAAACAGCGTTTGCCACAAATAAATACAGAAAAAATATTATTCAGATGCATGTAACGTGTATAATATGAACATAAAAACACGCAGCAGGACTCACACGCCAACATACATGTAGAAATGCATGATTTTATTAAAATATTTCACTAGTGACACGTGTAATATTTCTTCACATGATCTGTATTTAAAAATAGATACATAAATAGCTTCGGTCATTCAGGTCTGTGAGTCACAAACAGGCCCGTATTAAGGGAGTGGGTGTCATAATGTGTCCATATTTCTGACGGCCCCGCAATTTAAATTGTGGGAAGTTGAAAAATCGTTTGTATACAGCTCGTAAATTCTAGCCGAAAATGCCACAAACGCATGATACAATGGAAAAAATACTTAACTGCTGACCCATCAATTTTTGTCGGTTATATTGTCACCGTAGGAGAACTGAGAAATATCCAAAAGCGTCTTTAAGCAGTAACCATGTTATCATGTGAAAGTCTATCAGAGGAGCCCAAATTTCGGCCACTGCACCCGGGCCCGCACTAGCCTTAATTCGGCCGTGGGTGGTCACAAAATAATAGCGGCCTCAACAATCACCTGCACTATGCCAAAAAGTTAGTGTTAGCAGTTGGCAACAACTTTGTTCAGAAAGCGCGTTCCACGAAATAATTCAACATCAACAAACGTAACTGTACAATCACTCGTTGACGCAATCGGAATAAACCAGTCACATATGCAACGACTATCATTGGTCCCGTACTATTGTAAAAATTCAAAGAAAAAAAGACGACTTTTTCGTAGACGTCATTCACGTTTGATTATTGTGCATATTTATAGCTCATGCTTTCTCCCAGATACGTTGCGCAAGAGTTAATAAAAACGTCACGGTCACGTCAATGTAAACAGTGATAAGCATCTAAGTGATAAAATTTCATTTTAAAATGATTTTCATCTGAAATTTATACAACTCGTACAATACGCAAAAGTTTTTGACAATTAGCCTAGGCGCATTAACAGCGCGCCGCCGCCTGTCTGTCCGTTTCCGATAAAAGCGCAAAAACCGTAGAGCAATGAAAATAACGCGTAGCCTATAGGTCAGCAAAAGCACTTGGTCTCGCTCAAAAATGCGTTAAAGAAAAAATGCAAAAAAAAACGACACAAGAACACTAGATGTACTGTAGGAAGATAAGATCTTCAAAATTTCATTTTTGGCCTTTCTAAATTTCTGTTTCTACTTTTAACTAAATTACATCATTTCGACCTAATTTTACGTGTATACACACGTACTTGGAAACATTTTCGACAGGCGACGCCCGGGTATGAAAGAGGTAGAAATTAGGTCACAGCTCTCTTTTTCGCTCTTCTCGTTTTCTTTTGCTTTGCTCGCTAGATAGTTCTGATTTCGTGTCTTTGTATAAATAAAGTTGTGGTACTGCTGAATCGGAAGGTTTCTTTTTTATAATGACATCAGACCCGTCGATCAGAAGGTTAGAATCTGGCGGAAATGCAATTCTTTTTCTTGTGGATCGTCGAAGGTCGGGAGCGCCCAGCCGACCGACAACGACGGGACGAGGACGGGCGACCTGTGTGGTCGCTCAGCCGATGACCGGCTTAGCGGCCAATTCCGCTGGTGCCCGCAGGACAGCCACGTAAGCCCTATAACTGTACTGGAACAGCAATCGTCCGCGTGTTGCTAAGCAACATCTAAACTGTCTAACACAATCGTACGACGTCATGCATATAGATACAGTAACCCGTTGACTCGATTGGAATATAATGTAAAGCACTCACGGTACATGCAGCGACTATTGGTCCCGTAATAAAAAAAAACCCGAATAGACTGGTCCGTATCATACAGCTTACATAATGCAGAGTGCCACTGAAATATGGTTCCCTTCAAGTTGAAATGTTACCCCAAGGTACGGTACCGGGACCATGAGGAAAACATTTCAGCTTCAAGGAAACATTCTTACTGTTCACCCAGATCGGCATGCCAGCACGGCCGTAGCCAAGATTTTCATTCGGGGGATACCCCTCCCTTCTCCCTTCCCTCCCTTCTGCTTCCTTCCCCTTCCTCTTTCTCCCCTTTCCCTTTCTTCCTCAACCCCTTCCCTCTCCTTTCCCCCTTCCTTCTTCCTTTTCCCTTCCCTCCCCCATGATCCAGCTAGAGGATCTGGAGGAGCGCTATAAGCTCCCCCAGCGGATCCGGGGGGGGGGCCAGCGGGTCCGGGCGGAGTCCGGCCGACAAACGATTTATGGCGAATTTAGAGCATAAAATCAAGCACCTGACAACAACCATTTTGACTGGATTTTTAATCGATTAACTGTCAAAAGTTTGCATAAACTGATCGACATTGAAGGACCACAGAACCTATGGAAAAGTCTGACTGAAGGACAGATCAATTTTTTTCGTCACAATTTCGGGGTGGGGGTATGGTTTGAACCCGTAACCCCCATCCCCCTGAAATAAGGCCCTGGCACTGCCACATCTTTTCACTACATAAGCAGTTAATATTTGGTCTATATGATTCATACCGTATCGAACACTAAATGCGCAACATGTAAATAATTGTCAAACAGTCGTAGACAGTAGACACAGTCACCCGTTGACTTAATGGAAATAAACCACGCACGGCAAATGCAGCAACTAACATTGGTCCCGTTCTCAACAAAGCTAAAGCGGACTAATCTAGTCGGATATAAATCAACTGCACTAACGAAAACGCACGGCAGCGTACTCTGTCGGTTAAAGAAGATCTCGATCGCTCGATCCGCTCCGGTGGCGTTTTAGAACATGATACAATGGCTTGTGATGGTCCCACCACGGCTCATAGAGCCGTTAATTAACGGCTCTGCCACAGCCTATATAATCTCTGGGCCCTACGCTCGACCGATGTAAGCGGAAGTAATAGTCAGTGGGCTGACGGAGATGAGCTGCGGTGGCTTCAGCCGGTACTCGGTGGTCGCCGCTCCGAGACCAGCGCGCATACACGACGACTCTTCGTGTTTGTAGAGGTAGCTCTTGAGCGCGAACGCCTTGCCGCACCTAGCACACGAGTACGGCTTGTGTGCCGAGTGCGTCTGGACGTGTGCTCGGAGGTTGGACTTGTCGGCGAATGTCTTCGAGCACTGCGGACAGCGGAACGGACGTTCGCCCGTATGGGTCCGGACGTGGCCCTGCAGCAGCCAAGGCCTTGAGAACCGCTTACCGCAGTGAGGACAGGCGCAGCCCTGGGTGTGTGTCCTCACGTGCATGCTGTACGCCGGTATCGAAGTGTACACCTGCAACATGTAACGAGCAGAATCGTTATAGTATACACCGGGATGGGCGTGGCCTGTTAACAGCTGATTATGCTGTCACGTGACGCGATTTAGAGCAGTGGCATTCGCGTATCTCGGACGCGATATGACAGCTCTCTCTGCAAAACTTAAGTTGTACAAAAGTTAGTAGGCCTAACAAGCCCATACGGATGTGTATCGTTTCTTCGTATAATCAAAACAAAGCTCGCCCCGCGCCCCTTGCAGCCTATCTCAATAAGCGCCTCTTTTACTAACGTAAAGTGAGGCGCTTAAAAACACAGGCGATCAAAAAACAATTCCTATCCGGCTGAAGCCGGGGAGAGGTAATTAGATGCGACAGATCAAGACTGCAGCATTTTTGAATGCTCACTCTGATTCGTCACTGGCTGACGACCAGCTTAAGCAAGCTTCACACCGGCACGAATTTTGTTGCCGCAATGCCCCGCAGTATGGCGTGCCAAGTCGTGTCAGTGTAGCAACTTCGTATTATTCGATGTGGCGCTATAACTGCCTTTAAAATTTAAAGGTTTAACAAGCCTAGAAGCCGTACGTCTGTGATGGGTTTATACGGTTGGCGGATTGGCTTAGTTGGTAACGCGTTGGCCTCGATCAACGTAGTTGCGCTATACTTCAGACCCGGTTAGTACCAGGGTAAACCATCTCGGTATGTAACCAGCCAAATAGGTCGACTCATCCTTCTACCTCTGTGGGAGTGGGACGGTAAAATGAGTATCAGGTTTCGGGCTGAGTAATAGTAATAATAAATGGCGATGGTGGGTGCAGACGCACGCAGCCTGTACAGGCGGACTGATAGCCTAAGTCGTCTGGCTTGGTCTTGGGTCGGCGGCCGCTTGGCGCCGTTCCACATTCATCAAATGAACCGGGTGAACGCTTGCAATGGCTCTGCCATGATGACAGCAATATAAACATTGTCTTGGAATTATTATTATTTTTGTTTTATTATTATTATTATTTTTTAATGAATAATAATAATAATTATTATTATTATTATTACCTTGGCGCAGTGAGGACACTGCCTGGCGACGCGTGTGTCTGATGTCGCTGTCGCCACACTGGTCGTCGACGTCGACCGTTGATGAGTGATGCGGTGACGAGCCAAGTTGCTCGCGCTGCTGTACCGCTTCGTGCAGTCGGAGCACGCGAAGTCGCCGCCGCCGCCGTCAGTCAGCGACGCCGTGCCGCCGTCCACCGACCCGCCAGCGGCGGAGACTCGGCGCAGCAACGCCGGCAGCAGGTGCTCGAAGAACGGCATCTGCTGGCGACAGTTGTCCAAGTACGTCATGATGTCGCCAGACGGCGCTGTCGATGCTGCGTCGACGTCATCCTGTCGGTTGTACGGCGTCAGCGGCTGTTGCAGTCGAACCCGGTCTGTCTCGTCGTGACGAGGCGAGTCTTCGCTGTTCACAGATGTCGACGTAGAGTCTGCGTGTAGCAACAAACAATACGAGTTCATCATATACACATACACAGAATAAACGTCAACTTATATTTCAGATGAACAACAGCACTACATGAATATAAATACCATTGCACAATTAACTTTGCTCAAAAGCTGGTACCGTAGGATGCCAGCTTACTCTATAGCGCCGTCAACCCCAGGCTCCACAGCTGACTCAAACACTACAGGTGAAGTAACAGCAGTACAGAAATCGCGGTAATTCTGTAGCCACCTTCAATGCTGTACAGTGTACAGCAACAATGGCACGCATCAACGACTCACATGCAGTAACTGAGAACACTATTGATTATCAAAGCCGCCGCTCGCGAGAGCGGCTTAATGCGACGGGCTTGTCCATCTCTTTGTCTGTCTGTTAGTCCGTCTGTCGCCAAAATGCAAAAAGGCGATTTTATCAAAAACTAAGCAATTTAGAGCTGTGGTGTCTATTGTCGACCTATAAGAAATCGTACATGGGCTTTTCAAAGAACCATTATTGGACCCATAAAATCCAAGATGGCTGAGATGCACTATCTTGCAAATCGACATCATGTCATTTTTTCTGCCGAGGGTGGTCCGATTTGGATAAAATTTCGCAAACTGGTGCAGAATAACGTGTCGCCTGTGGTGATATGGTCGAAATCGAAACCAGAAGTAGAATTCCAATATGGCGGACGTTTGGGTGAATTCAATGGCATGTCATCCCAGAGCCACGTATCACATTGCAGGGTGCTGCCACTTGGTGAATTCACTGTCATAATTCAAGAGCCACATGCCACATTGCAGGGTGCTGCCACCTGGCGAATTCAATGACGTCATCCCAGAGCCACGTGTCACTTTGTGGTGTAGGCCTACTGCCACCTGTGAATTCAGTGTTATGATCCCACAGCCACATTGCAGGGTGTAAGAATTCCATCCGCCATATTGAAAATCGTTTATGCCATATTTTATTTTCTTTTGTTTTAAGGAAGCAAGCAGTTTCTTTAATAAAAAAAAAATCTGACAAACGCAGAAAATGACAACAGCATGAATATACAACTTTATTCGCCAAATGGCAGTTTGGGCTTTGACGAGCGGCGGCTTTCGTATCGTCTCCGATACACTTGTTTAAAATGTGTACTCTGCGTTTCTGTGTACTCGATAGTACACAGAAACCATATAAGAACTTATTTTGTTATCGTAGGCCTTTGTATCAAACAAATTGCGCGTCAATGACCTTGATAAGTAAAAGCTCGTGAAACACGTGTTACTTCGCATGACAGTTTACACCATAAAGTACGATTCTCGGATTGGCAACAAAGTTTGGCTTGAAATATACAGCAAACTAAGCTTGGACGGGACCGGCTACAGCTGCGCTATGTAGCCAGAAGGCGAAATAAAGTGAGCGTGACATACGAGATGCGATGCGACGACTTGTCTTATCCGTCAGCCGTCTGTAGTTAAAGGTCTGCGTTCGCAGTAGATGCAGAGAGATAGAGGCGTACAGCAGAGAGACTGACAGCACACGGGAAATGTTACAGTGAGTGGTCAGACAATCGTATCGCATGTGTCGTATTTTGACTCATCTTCCACTCACGTCGTAAACACTGGCGTCAACCAACTGTTGGGTGTTATAACATCTGCGTCCACGTTCTTCCTCGTCGACGAACACTGACTGTACGACGACTGGAACGACACGTGTTCTGATGCACTGGCAACGTAACACGACCGATCAATGCTTCAGTGAGTACGATTAACTGGCGTGTCCGTCAGTGCTGTCAATCAGATCAAAGGCGACCTATACCTGTAGGCGCTCGGATCACGGTCCGCCAGTGTATACACGGTGGCACGAACACGACGATGTCGGCTGGCATCGCGCGCGTGTTGAACTGTGTTGCCTGTAGACTCGACGTAGCGCGGCCGTCAGCTGAGAGCGGCTGTTAAAACAATTAACAGTAGGATGTTGGCCTATAAACGCGTGGCCGGCACTCGTCGTGACCATGTGCGCCACGGGTCTGCGTTGTCAGGCCGCACCGAGTTCACCGACCACACACATCGCGCGCACATGCCGAGATCAATTAAACCGATAGACCATTCCGAGGAGCGTGCTGGTCAGCAGCATCGCAGGTGGTCTGCAGATCCATTAACTGACCAATCAACAGCGTACAGCAGACGGCTACGCCAGCGTATCTTGATAATCAGCTCGACTTGCTGAGTCACTGGGCTGCTGCAGTTGATGCGTCACGCGTGGGAATATCGCGAAACATACTGAACGCTAAAGACGTATTATAACATCTTATTCAGTTGTACGCATCGTTTAAACTGATCAAAGTAAAATATAACCGTTGTCATCACCATCGTGGTCAAAGTCATTTCATAAAATAAATGTTCGACGCGACATGAAAACAGACTAATGAGAATCTTTATTCACCATAAAAAATGGTAGCAATGTAAAATGAAAAATTAGAAAAAAGTAAGAAAACTTAACTAAAGCTTAACTAAATAACAATTGGTTACATTATGTTTAGACAGTTACACATTGTGCAGAACAGAATTAAACGGTATTTACTTTACTTTCAAATTTCACCACACGTTTTGCCAACTCGACACCATAGGTAACTCTTGACAAGCTTTAACAGTATCAATATTATTCGTGTTGAAGAGTTTCATGAAAAATCGATTTACGACAAAGTCAAGCGAGGCCATCTGTGATTTGTTAAGAGCACAAGCTTCTAGGCCATACAAAAGCACAGGAACACATTTACTTTTTTAATCAATTGTAACACGACCTCCTTAGAGGCAATTCTAATAATAATGCTCATTCAAATTAGTTCCATCGTGCTTCGTTTCAAGACTTGGCAAGATTTGTAGTAGGATGCCAGCTGTCATCTGTTCACACGTCGTTCGTTTTTGCCGCGCGATGCTATGCATACGCGCTACGCAGCCTATGCAGGTCATGCGGTCTGTCCGTATGTCAGTCCGTCCGTCTGTCACGTTCGTGGATTCTGTAAAAATGAGTAATCGTATCCTTAGACTTTTTTCACTGTCGGGTAGTCATACCATTCTAGCTTTTCGGTACCAAACGTCATGGCAATATTCCGACGGGGACCTCCTAACGGGGGCGTCGAATGCAGGTGGAGTAGCCAAAAATCGCGATTCTCTACGAATATCTGGCTATCGATAGATGATTGATGAAGTGCGAACAACGACTGAGACGGTCCACCGTGCAGTTTACCGCACACATCGCCACGCATCAGTGAATCTTTGTTAATCACAACCAGCATGAACCACTGCGACGAAGAGAAGAGAACAGTTGTACGCAGCGGTAAATTTGAAGCAGAAGTAACTAATAACGGAAGATTGCGCTATTGAAGCTAACTACTGACACACACGAAGCATCGCGCGGCCTCTCTGCGACAGCAGGGCTACTTGTTTCCTGCTTCTTGGGAGACCTGATGGCGAGTGACTGTTCGATAAGTTTAACTGACAGCATATGCATGTTGTTTGTTAGTAATTACAGCAGCCTGTAACACAGCGTTAATGTGAAGAAATGCACACGGAAGACTGGCGATATGGCGGCGTGTTGCAGGCCTATAGGTGGAGAGTGTGAATGACTTTCTGTCTAACAAGAGATGTCCGTTCTGGCGTCACGGTGCCCGGCGAGGGCGTGAGAACAGCGCTGCAAGCTGGTGGCCGCAGAACCGACGATGCCTCGGTGCCGGCGCCGCAGCACGTGTCCGCACGCTTGATAGTCTCTGCTGCGGGGCGTGGGAACATAGTTCCACAGTCTGTAACACCATCACCACAGCAGCAGCAGCAGCCGCCGCCAGGAAGTCAGCGCTCATCCTCCTCCCGGTCCGATGATACGCCGGCCCTCACCTCTGTCACGTCAACCGTGCGAACATCCACCGGCACGCGCCGGCCGCCATCGCGGCCGCTCTCCGTGCCTCCCTTTCCCTCCCTCCCATCGGCATAAATAATGGATATCGTCAATTATATAGAGACCGGCGAGGAACAAGTTGCACGGCATCCCGCGGCGATAAAAATAGGCTTCACGTCACATCACAGCTAGAAGTCCAGCAAAGCGCAGTATTCAATAGCTTCAGCAATAAACGTATCGCATATTGCATATGACGTGTTGTTAACTCTTTAGAGTGCAAAGGTAATTAGTGCCAAATCGAATATGAAGGTGGTACACTGGTCGTTGACGGGCTGCAGCCCGCCCAGACCCCTCCTCGAAGTACAAAATGTAACAGTCCACCCATCAACGGCCAGTGTACCAATCATCATATTGCTGCATAATGGTCCGTTGCTTTACGGCTGTAATGCGCCCTTTAAAGGATTAATACAAAAATACTGATATCTCATTTTCTGAAAACTGTAAGCAGCTATGTTTATAATTACGGCTGCGCATAGATTTTTGCGGTCGTGACCGTGAATCGGTAAACAACTATAAAGTCAATGTTATCATCAAAATAGTGACAAAGTGACAAGTTTGATCTAAGTGTTAGCATGGGAAGTAAGTGTAGCAAAGTTATTAAAGTTAAATGAACTCAATAATATCTGCACATAGAAGCACGAAGCCATCTGTGACGAGATCAAACCAGTCACGACGTCACTGGTGTGCATAACCCTCAGTATTCACTGAATACCGCAATGGCTGAAATGAGCTTGGAGATACAAAGATACATGATTATCAACATTAGTGCTAATCGACATAGCGTATGCGATTTCTTATTATGGTCTGTATTGATCATGTTTCTACCATGCACCGTTTCCAAGATATTACCATTGGTTGAGCATTTCTAATCAATAAATGACACTCTCATCATTGGTTGGCCTGCATGCCAAATTATTAGATATTACTGTTTATATTCTTTTTGTTATTATTGTCAGTTTATCATTATGTATAATTTTTGTGTTAATGTAACTGTAGTGA
>Ga0209149_1002522_pt1 | contig 10331 bp, 9 predicted proteins | sample WorMetTyACAVOLI2_FD_187423 | JGI IMG/M metagenome (GOLD analysis project Ga0209149, IMG submission 187423) | Marine gutless worms symbiont microbial communities from Max Planck institute for Marine Microbiology, Germany - Olavius algarvensis... ...
AATCATCAACCTGCACCCCACCCATTACTCAGCAGCTAAGGTTGTATCTAGGGTTACAGCTAAGCCTAGGGTTACCCTAGGCTACCCTTAGAGGGTTGTAAAATCATCAACCTGCGCCCCACCCATTACTCAGCCCCACCCATTACTCAGCCTCCTACCCTTATGGGCCTAGGGTTACAGCTAGCGTTACAACTAGAGGAGTCATCGGAAATCCCCATTACCCTTACGTCATCGTGGACCTAGGGTTACAGCTGGCGTTACAACTATAGGACTAGGGTTACACACCAGCGTGCTCTTAGTCACCTGAGGGTAGGCCTACCGCTGACGTCATGCTTACATCACCATTTTCACCGGAAATCCCCCATTACTCAGCCTCCTACCCTTACGTTAAATCTTTTAAACAAATTGTCTTTATCGAAATAATGATGTGTTTTCCGATATTTTAAGTTACCACACGTGTTCGAATGTTGTCTGCCAGCATTGACACAGGTCCACAATCGTTTTGCCACTCGTTTATTGCCCTGCCGAAGATAACGTTGTTCGAAGTCAGCTCAAAAATCCGCTGTTCAGGTGTGTCAAGTCGCTACTGTTGTTACAGAAACCACACAGCTGGTTCTAAGCCAATTTCAAAACTTTTAGCGTATGAATTGAGAATTGTACATTGACTTTCTCTACCAAAAATAATTAGCAAATGTTTTGAATTGGTGAAGTTATGTCACATTAACACTGTACACGGCTCACGCTGAATCTAAGTGGTCCTGAATATTAACCCTTTAGAGGGCAATGGGAATTATAGTGCCACATCGAATACTATGAAGTTGGTACATTGTGCCATTGATGGGTGGACTGTTACATTTGGTACAGCGAGGAGGGGACTGGGTGGGGCCGTAGTCCGCCCAGGCCCTTCCTCGTTATACGAAATGTAACAGTCCACCCATCAACTGCCAGTGTACCAATCACCGTATTGCTGTATAGTCCGTTGCTCTGCAATTTTAATGTGACGATTAAAGGGTTATAATCTTTCGTGGTGAAACCATACCCGTAACACCGAGATTTATTCAGAAAAAGAATTCTGCGGGAGATCAGCACTGAAAAGCTGACCCCATACCAGAATTAATGCAGGCTACTAATAAGGAATAGAGAGCTAAGACCGCCACCGTCATTTGATACCCCTCAGCAGCACCTGTATAATAGGCTTGCCCGCCCTACGGACAATAGTAATAAAAACTACAAAAGCCTTGACACTGTTCTAAAATAAGTGAATGCAAATGTTCATGGTGTAAAAACAACTGTATCGGAGACGATACGAAAATCCGCCGCTCGCCGAAGCCCAAAATGTATTGTATTAGGAAAACAAGAAATACGTTCTGTGGAACGTGGGTATCTGTCACATTGCCGAAATTCTGTGAAAACTGCTTCCTCATGCAAAATTTCACTGAAATCGGGCTAAGTTGTGGCCAAATGACGATTTTCAATATGGTGGCCGTCCGCCATCTTGAATTTTAAAATTTTCATATTTGGTCACGTGAGTGTCGTCGAGTTCAAAAATGTGCTGCTGTGTAGCAAATTTCATCAAAACGGATGATTTTTTATCGCGCGTCAGCACACTGACGCGCGATATTGATATAGCAAATGTCTGTCTGTCCGTCTGTCTGTCTGCCTGTCCGTCTGTCCGTAACGTTCTGGTATCAGATGAAAACGGCTTAACATATTGTTATAGTTTTTTCAACGTACGGTAGCCCAATCATTCTAGTTTTATCAGCATCAAACATCTTCACGAAATTCCCACGGGGTCACCCACTGCGAGATTGATACCCCCTGCGGGGGTGATAAATACAGGTGGGGTATAAAAATTTCACGATTTTCTACCAATAAATCGCTATATCTCGCAGACGATACAAGATAGCGCCATAGTTACTATGGAAGGCGAATAGGAACTCGTATGCGATCTATCAAATGGTGCCATTTCCAATGACATTGAACGAACTCTAACCCTGTTTTCAAGGTCACACCACTCTTTAACGCTAAATATCTCACAAACGGCTACAGATACGGCCATAGTTACTATAGAAGGTGAATAGGGAACCGCACCCAAGCTTTCGGATGGCACCAGTTTCAATGATCTTGAGTGACTTCTCACCCAGATTTCAAGGTCACGATATCATTCAACGTCAAATAACGCGCAAACGGTACAAGATAGAGCTATAGTCACAATGGCGAACTAATAGAAAGTTATACATGGTCTGTCGAACCGCGCCATTTTCAATGACTTTGAACGACCCCCAAACCCAAACTTCAAGGTCAGGCCATTCTTTGAGGCTGAATATCTCCGAAATGACTAAAGATACGGCCATGGTTACTATGGAAGACGAATAGGAAACCGTACCCATACTTTCAAATGGTACCACTTTTAATGATTTTGAGTGACATCTAACCCACATTTCAAGGTCACGATAATATTCAACGTTAAATAACTCGATCAATAGTAAGTCGTGTATGATCTATCGAATGGTTCTGTTTGTGACCTTGAGTGACCTTAATCTAGATTTCAAGGTCACGGTGTAATATTTCACAAGCCTATAGATGCTCTCAGCGTATTGTGTGCGCAGCTGACGCGCGATCTGTTTGCGATAGCTAAGTTCTTGTTCGTTGATATATGGAAACAGTGGTGCTATACTTCTAAGTGTCTCAAAGTTCATGGTTATTGGACCACACGTATAGCGCTTAACCACAAAATGATTTGTAGACCTATCTCAAGAACGGCAAGTTGCATAAACTTCAAGTTTGGTGTATAAGTTCTTTGTGGAACATGTAAACGATGCTAATATCGCATAACGCTGTGAATAACGCGTAGCTACTTGTTCTAACTCAACTGTTAATAGCCTGTCGACGTGTATAGAACATTGGTGGCCAGTGTGGATGCTGCGTAGATGCAGTTGTAAGAGAAAGTGAAGCAAAGCATTATGGTATATATTGTCGCTCAATGCGGTTGTAAACTTGATATCTCACTGTAGTTTAAAGTGAGGACATAATTGCACGTTGATATTCATACGATGGCTTTCGATCATCGATAACATTGTAGGCCTACTATTTGGTAGGGTAAGATTTCTTTGCAGCCTACTGTGCCTCTTTAACCCGGTCGGTTGAAAGTCGACAAAGTTGACCGTGTTGCTTGGCTCCGTACACACTGGCGACAAAGTCGACTGTATCGGCAACAAAGTCGACCGTATCGGCAACAGTCGACGTCGTTGTCGGTTTGTTGCCGGTTTCGGCAACAGTCGACTTTCAACAAAGTCGACCGTGTTAAATTCAACTTTGTCGCCAGTGTGTACGGGGCTTTAGGTAAACTGTGGTCTACGTTGTTAATTTGCATAAATAACTTTACACTCTAATTACAGTAAAAAAAGATGCAGATTTGTATACATACACTCGTCAGATGCAGATGACAAACATTCATGCTACGAATTAATGGCAATGTTGTCTTCAAACTATTAGCAGTAGGCCGCATAGCGTGTCGGTCATCGCGGCGGCACATCTTGTATTCAACGAGACGGCTTGAGAAAATGAGAAGCGGGCAAAGTGATGCCCTATAATGTGAATCTAGCAATAACGAAATTATTCTCACCGGAACTGCGTAGCCCTGGTTGCCGGACTTGCATATGGATGCGGTTCGAGCGACCGGACATTAGTATCCGGACCGCATGCCGGTAACGGATGCAGCACAGTGGTTGACAAAGTCGATCTCGCTGGGTATACGTGTCGTTTGCACATTTTACTTTACATCTCTGAAACAAAATATTTGGAGTTAACGGCAATTTTATGCGAAATTGTATGTCACAGTTGCATTGTAGCACGGTATTGCTTACACTGATGTAAGGGCGATACAGCAAGCGTATGGGAACCAGCAATTTTGGGGTGTCAGAACTGCGCTGTGCCGCGGCGACTTCAACTCCTATGCCGAATTTCATTAAAAAAACAGCCCGGCAATATGGAAAAATGTACACCTCGCGCTCTTTTCACAATTTATACGCTACGGTCCCAACATGGTTGGTGAAGGACATGAAGGCTCTGCTGTCTCCGTTCATTAAGCTGCTGTGCAACAAGTCACTGGCTGTTGGTTGTTTCCCGTCCGACTTCAAGCGAGCCGTAGTTCGTCCACTGCTGAGAAGGGCGGACTGGACACCAGCCAGATGAAGAACTACAGACCTGTATCGAATCTGTCTTTCCTCTCTAAGTCATTGGAGAGAGTTGTACAGAGGCGACTGCAGGAGTTTTTTGGACAGCAACAACCTCATGCCGGAGACACAGTCAGCCTATCGCCAGTATCACAGCACTGAAACGGCTGTGACGAAGATTTATAACGACATAACGACCTACTCCTGGCTGCTGATTAGGGTGATGTCTCTGCTCTGTGTTTACTTGATCTGACAGCTGCCTTCGACACCGTCGACCATGACCTGCTGATGCTTCGACTTGAACGTCAGTTTGGTCTACGCGGTGTCGTCCTCCAGTGGCTCAGCTCGTATCTGTCAGACAGGACATTCCAAGTTGTTTTCAGAAGTGGCACGTCGTCTGTGGTTATCATCACTTGTTCTGTGCCTCAGGGTTCTGTTCTTGGGCCGCGTTTGTTTATATTATACATGGCGGACCTTGCAGATGTAGTCAAGGCACATAATGTTAACCTCCAGTCATACGCTGATGACTCGCAGCTGCACCTGCAGTGTCAGCGCCAGCACATGACGACGGCCGGTGGGCGACTTGAAATGTGTATAACAGATGTGAGCCACTGGATGGCAGCAAACAGACTCAAGATGAACGCTGACAAGATGGAGCTCCTCTGGGCTGGTTCTAAGTACGGTTCAAAAATAGCAGTGGACCGCCACTACGGCTCGGAGATGAGACTATCACGGCCAATGATCATGTACGCTTACTTGGCGTCACCATCTCGTCGGATCTCAGCCCTATGAAGCACGTAGGTACTATTAGTTCATCGTGCTTTTACTGGCTGCGTCAGATCCGAAGAATACGACGATCACTTGACGCTGAGTCTGCGAAGACTCTCGTGCATGCCTTCATTGCGTCTGACAACATTATAATAAACGAATATTGATGATGATGATGATGATCACATCGCGCATTGACGTTTGCAATACCGTGTTGGCCGCCATGGCCGGGTCGCCAAGAACCATCACTGACAGGCTACAACGTTTGCTGAATGCCGCAGCCCGTGTCGTCAATAATACTGGGAAGTCTGACCGAGGCTTGACACATCTGCTCCACTCCGAGCTGCACTGCTCGATGTTCCGCAACGGATCCTCTATAAGCTCGTAGTGACAGTTCACCGGTGTCTCCAAGGCAAGGCTCCCCAGTACCTCGTGAACTGCTGCAAACCCACATCGGACGTTGCCAGTCGTCAGCGACTTCGATCTTCCAGCCGCCACCATTTCGTCGTACCACGACATCGTCGCAGCACGCTCGGCCGTCGGGCGTTCTCCGTCGCCGGTCCGATGGCCTGGAATGCGCTGCCTGATGACCTCCGAGACCTGTCGCTCAGTGCCGACAATTTCAGGAAGACGCTAAAGACGCATCTGTTTCTGAATACACTTGGACACTTAGCGCTTTAGAGGCGTTGCGTAATGCGCTATATAAATTTAAGACTTACTTACTGACTTACTTCTTGCATGTTTCCGCATAAAACCCATTCAAGTGATCTTCACAATTAACGGCTTAAAAGAAGTACTGTGCGTTTGTCATGTATCTAGAGGGGTGTTAGCCTACTTCTCATACTTTTTACCCAGTATTTACGGAACAAAGGGGAAATGGTCCACATTTTGGACTGAGTTTTTTCGCGAGATAGGTTATGCCTACAGAGAGAAGACGACAGAGTTGTAATAATCAATAAAACGACACCACTTATAACACTCCTCGACCTGCGTGGTCTTTATGGAGATAACCACGTCTAGTCGCTACAGCTTTCCTTGGAGTCTTTCCATCTACAAACAACAAAAGAAAACAAACAATTGCACAAAACCAAACTGAACCTCGGTTAGTCGCCTTAAAATGATCGGTCTGCTCTAGCAAGAAACTACATGTACAGCTTTTCGGGATAGTGTATTTTTATTGCAGACATACGGAAACTGAGACCTGTTCCACATAACCAATGTTAATGTTTGTATTATAATGTCAAATGCTGTAGACCTCCTAATTACTACATTTTGGCAGTCAACGGAACGCCGTACCTCTTTTTCATCTGTTATCGTGTTCTAGTTAATTGTTTTAATCACACAAACTCACCGCTGTGTCATTTGTTATTTAGTTGGGACACTGGCACTGACGTTGTGATATGGTGCAACTTTGCGACGTAGGAAACATGGTATAAGCGATAGACACTTTTTAGATAAAAGCTTATTAAATTACTAATCCGGCGCGTAATCTCTTCGATTCCGATATATCTTCAACAATTTCGTAGGCTACACAACTGGCGAGTTATTTTGTTTATGTGCGCATGCAGAGAAAACGCCTATCGCTTGTAACATTTTTTCCAAGCGTCCTTCATGAAAGTCGCGTTTAAGCATAGGCGTAAATCCTGCAGGGGACACGGGGACACGTCCCCCACATTTTGGACTAAGGGGGGCGGTAATGCATTATGTCCCTCAAATTTTGCTGATATTGCGTTTTGTAAAAGGTGTCATCCGGCCGTGCTGGCAGTCAGTTTCTGAAGCTGACAGCGACGCGGTCATAGCTAATGGTACCGTATGCATTGCATGGACATCTAGATGTCCATGCATGCCCTACATCAGAAAATACGTGGCCAACGACAGCCGTTTATTTACAAATATTAAGAACGGCCCTCGTCGTGTCTCGAGTCTCATGGGAAACGGGGCCATCCACAGCAACTGCAAAGGTTAACTGGCCTGGCCGGGCCATGTCATGCCAGTTACCCTTTGCGTGGATGACTGGGGTTTGGCTAGTACGTTAAGCCATGGACTCCTCTATTAACACGAGGAGTCCGTGGTTAAGTCAGCATCCGCAGCCCGTCGCTGCTTGCAGAGCCTAAGCGTAGTAGGCCTAGTGCAGGCTGTTCAGAGAATTGCAGACCTGAGACCGATCCACTGGTTTTCAGTCAGTTGCTGTGATCCAGGTAATTCTGCCAGCGAGTTTTTCTGTAATTCCAAAATGTCAAGAGCGGGTCGCCACCCGAAAGATTAAAACATGTTTCACTGCTTTCTTTGCCACTCCGTCAGGCTCAGCTAGACCACGTTGGCTTATAGCCTATAGAATGTCATTCTGTGTTAATTTTGTAGTGTTTCTTTTCATCTCCTAAACCTCTACAGTACAGCACAAATTTAAAGATGAGGCAGATGAATAGTTTAGTTTGAGTTGCATTAACGAGGAATCTACAAGAAGCTCAGCTGTCGCAAAGAGACCGCGCGATGCTTCGAACATGTCATTGAATATTTCGCTAAGCAATGCCACTCAAGGCCATTTGAAATGGCACTCTTGAGAAAAGCATAAGTGCCTACTAGTATTTCATTGAACATCTTTATTCACCATTGTAACTATGTCTGTATCTCGTACCGTTTCTGAGATACTCAGCGTTAAATACTGGCGTGACCTTGAAATCTGGGTTTGGGGTCGTTCAAGGTCATTTCGTCTCCCCAATGTCCGGCCAAGTTTACGCCACTGCGTTTAAGTAACTGAAATAATGCGCTCACACGTTTGGCGCATAGCCTACAAGTGAACCTCGCATTTCCGGCATCAGTTTTACCTAGTATGTTATTGCCACGCGAATCGAGTGACTAAGTGCTTCCTTCAACGACGTGAGAGATGCGGCTTTGTCATCGCTGCACTACAGCTGTTGGTCTCATTAGTGAGCTGTCTCCGCATCTTGCCATTGGCAAAGCGCGGGTCTCAGGTTGCAGCCACAATACAGATCCAGACAGAATGCGTTGTCTGTGAGTTGGTCAGCACGTAATGTGACGCCTTCTATTGGTTAGCCAACATCAGTCACGCAATCAGCATTTCCTCAATTATACATTTTCTGACATGTGTTTTCAAATTGTTAAGTTTTCTAGGCGTTATTGCAGAAAACAAACGACAACTTTTTGTGTACACCCTTTAGAATAATAGCCTATACAGGCGAACAATAACTGTCAGCACCATCATCAGCATTTACACATTTTGTTTTTGATATATTACACTCGCATAGTAATGTAATTCTACATAGTATAATAAACAATCATAGAAAACATCATGAATGCTACTGATGTCAACAACAAACTCTACTCGCTGTAAGTAATTAAGTAAGTAAGTGATCTGCATTGTGTCAATCGTTGAACGTATATCTATAAAGTAGGCTACAAACAAGTGCGTCAGCAAGACACAAACCCCGCCATACGGGGGGGGGGCGCAGTTAAAATTATGTGCAACACCATCGCTCCCCTTTGCTTATAATGCACTTCTCTGAGGGGTTACTGCCCTGTGACTTACGTTTTTAGAAGTTCTCGTCGCGGTCGAGTCGATGTTAAGCTCATAATATTGACATGTAACGCTGCGACTTTCCGTTTTTCGATATATTCGCGGTCTAATGGCCAAAACATAGCTCCAAAATGTCAGATTTTGGGATCCCCCGAGGCACCGCCCTCAAAAGGGGGAGAACATCATTGGTACTGACAAAGCTAGACTACGGCACCGCGACGCTTACTGGCCTGTCAGCTTATCAGTATCGCCGGCTGCAGTCGGTACTTAATGCTGCAGCAAGGCTAATCTACCGACGTCGACGTTTCGACCATGTCACGTCGCTCTTACGTGAACTGCACTGGTTGAAGTCATCGGAGCGAGTTGCATACAAGTTAACAGTGACATTCTACCGGTGCCTTAATGGTTTGGCACCGAGTTACCTCGCTCAGAGCGTCCGTCGTGTAGCTGAGTTGGACCGTCGTCGCCTACGATCGTCGTCGTCTGATGACGTCATCATTCCTACAACCAGACTACTGACTGTTGGCGATCGTGCTTTCACCGGCGACTCTGGAACAGTCTTCCACCTGACATTAGATTCGCACAAACTCTGCCTGTATTCTGTAACCGTTTAAAAATTTATCTTTTCTCTATGTTTTCCCTCATAACTGTACTCCCACATTACTCCTGTAATCTCGTATAGTGTTCTAGCGGTCTTAGTGATTTTGGGCACTCTAAATACGATTTTATGTAATGTAACATATGTCCGGGACCGATATGTACCGTCGTGCAAAATGTCACGCCGATCCGAGCCACCGTCGCCGATATATCTGTAACCGGACAGCGAAATAAACAGCAAACTTAATACCCTGCCGTACTAACGTATGGCGGGTAGGCCTAATAATCTGCGCAACAAAACAAAGATGGGGAAAAATAACGTCAGTCACAAGCGTCATTGATTGACGAGAAAACAGACGACATGAGTAAATGGGATCGCGCGTTATCTGAGAAGATCGTCTGTTGAGGTGTGCGTCGTGTTTACGTCTCAAGTTTAACGCCGAGGGCTGCACCTACACACGGAACAGCTGTGTCGCTGTCACGTTCCCGGCGACAACAAGGCATTGCTGCACAGTCCACAGTGTCCTCGTCAGTAATGATACATGGACATCTAGATACAAGTAGTCCATCAATGATACTGCACTGCTGAGAAGATTGGTTGCGTGGTACAGTAGCCTAGTTGAACGTTGGTCTTTGACCGCTTTGACCGGCGAACTTTCGCTGTCCTGCGCTCGACCTCCAGCTGACGGGTCCATATGTGGGTAAACCGTCCGCTGTAGGTCAGCCAACTAGGCCGACTTAGCCTTTCATCCTTTCGGGGTATAAAAATGAGTAGTAGTAGAGTAGCAGATGTCCGCAACCTCAGTCTGGGGAGGCGCCATCTGGTGAACGCTTACGAGGTGAAGGCAGGCATTGGTATAATTGCAGGTAACACTGTCTGATCCATTCCTGAGCGCCATGAGAGTGAGGTACTGCATAAAGTGAGCTATATAAATACACTTACCTTACAACTTTGTGTATACTTGGCGTGTTCTAAGTAGTCTAGTCAAAATTAGCCATTTAAAGTGCTAAGATAATTAACTAATGATAGCGCCGCGTCGAATAGTACGACGTTGGTATACTGACCGTTGATGGATGGGCTGTTACATTTGGTACAGCGAGGAGGGAACTTTCAAATCAAATCTTCTGGTAGTCAAATCAAATACATGTGATTCAATCATACACTCACTCACTCACTCACTGCTGCGCTTGACCAGCTGAGGGTCGTAGCGTCCTCCACATCGAACGATCCTGGCCCGCGATCCAGGCAGCACCAA
>Ga0209149_1002523_pt1 | contig 10326 bp, 8 predicted proteins | sample WorMetTyACAVOLI2_FD_187423 | JGI IMG/M metagenome (GOLD analysis project Ga0209149, IMG submission 187423) | Marine gutless worms symbiont microbial communities from Max Planck institute for Marine Microbiology, Germany - Olavius algarvensis... ...
ACGCATGCTGATTGTGCGTAATAAACTGGCAAGTTGCTGAAGATAACGGTGTCGTCATACACCCCCCACTCGCTCTCACTCACACCTTCCTACCTCGTCGTCCGGCTTATCCAGAAGCTTGGCGACACTATTACTTTACTCTTGAGCACCTCCATTATTAAGCAGTTTGCGGTCGAAAATTCTGTCCGCCAAAACGAGTACCAAAAATGGCGGGTTTTTTGGGGGGATATTTTAATTAAATTTTGTTTTTAACCCCGAAAAGGTACATCCTTGCGCAGAAGTGCGTCTTTTGGCGTATTGCGCGTCAAAATCCGCGCGGCCGCCTTGGCTGTAGACGACGACGTGAGACAACAGCTGAACCGCAAGTGCACAACTTCACGCAGATGGCGAGAAGAAATCCATGTAGGGATCGGGCAAAATTTTGCGTTTGAGTAGGCATCCGCGACGTAATTAAATGTACAAAATTTGGTGACGATCGTTTAAGGGATTTTGGCGTGGGGAGAGGTTAAATTTGCCTTTTTTCCACAGGGTAGTGTGCATGGTCGTACTTCAAACATTGTCACACTGTACGCTAGTGTGTGATATGACGTGACTCGTACAGAACGTTAGTTAACTTGCTGCCTGCTGATCTGTGGGTAAGAATGATGATGATGATGATGATGGTGGTGGTCTGTGTATATACATCTGTAGACGTCAGCAGTCGAAAGATTCATCCAGTCGCTTACTTAATGATTCTGTCTCATCGACGTCGTCACGTGATTCTCCCGATGACGTCATCAACAGGTGTCCCGCAGTAACCAGTGACGTCGTGCCGAAACTGCACAACTCACAGACTGATGACGTAACGATGACGTCATGTTTGAACAGCGTGCCGACATTCCATTCCGACACAGTGCCGCCGACGATATTATTGACTGACGGCACAGTGCCGACAACGCTGGACTACCGGTCAGTGCTCGTCGGAGCAGCGCTGGCGCAACAACAAATGATGACGTCACTAAATCGTTATAGTCATCATTCTGATTATCAATATCATCATCGTCATGGTCGACGTTTTACGCCTTACGTTGTCACCGACGACTTCACTGCGAGCAGCTTCAGACCAACTTAGAGCGTTGCTCTGTTGGCTGCATGTTGTTGGGCTCTTACTGAGAAGGGAACCGACCAAAACGGCCCATCGCCAAAACGGCCCCAATGAAGGTCGAAAACGGCCTACGCAAACCAAAACGGCCCCGACCAAAACGGCCCCAATGAAAGAAAAAACAAGACTAAAACGGCCCCAGCTAACATCCAACATCTCATGTCCAAAACGGCCCATTACGTAACATTGTACAAATATCGAATAAATGATGTAATTAAATGCACATGGGGCATTCCGTATAAACGCGTCGATGCTGCCGCCGTCGTCGCGGCACATCTAAACGTACGACGGGCATGTGAAACCTACTCCGCTATATTCGCTGTTGAGGCGTTGCGTTCACGACATGATAGGACGCCGACCATGCAGCTTCAACCTTTCCACCGGCGTATTTGAGTCCATCCGACGATCAACGCATATCCGAATGCGACTAGTTTGCTGCTCGCGGTCGGCTTCCTTTTCATGTTGTAAAGACAATGCCGTCAGAAAACTACTCACGCTCACGGCGGTCCAGTCAGATGTCGCACACTCAGCTTCAGCGCCAACACTGGAGCGCCAGCCGCCGCTGGAGCGTGAACGGCTACTTAAATCGCATGCATTTAACACGGAACGTTAGTCATCATGGAATTTTCAGGGAAAAGTATCTATTGCTACGTCTGTAGCAAATCGATGGCAACTGTAGCTGGTTTGACCGAGTCGCTCCTCTGCAGCTACTGTCACAAATGGTACATGGGATTGATGATTAAATTTGTGTGGGATTTGTGTGGGAAATGGTGCGTTGCAATTTTACATACAGTACTTCCGTTCACAGACTTGAACTTGGAGCAAGTTACACCATAGTGCATGGCCGAACATTTGACTGTTTCAGAATCATAAAGGCCTCTAACCCAACCCGTGTATAACTGGCCTCAACATATGAAATTTTAAGGTCGCTTTGGACGTTGCCGAATGCCGATAATGACAATGGGCCGTTTTTGATGTAGCTGTGGGCCGTTTTGGACTTTGCTATGGGCCGTTTTGGTTGTATGATGGGCCGTTTTGGACAATGCAATGGGCCGTTTTGGACAATTTTTTTAGAAATTTAAATTTTTGGGGCCGTTTTGGTCGGGGCCGTTTTGGCGATGGGCCGTTTTGGTATAGACCCACTGAGAATATACACAGAGCATTTGTTGAAGTATTCATTGCCAGTCCAGTGTTCAGTGGCGTTTGAATCCCCGTTATAAATGTGGGTTTGTTTTTGCTAACCCACCCCGACCCAACCCGAGCCAACCCAACCCACGAACCAAGTCGATGGGCACCAACCAACGACCAAACCCACTCGAAAACAAGTTAAACCACGACAGTCATACAAGTTACGAATTTTACACTTTAAAGTAAAATTACGCTGCAAAACAAACGGTTATAGCTAGGCTACTGCGAGTAGTTAATTCAATACGACTTATGACTTGGCTGTCATGTTAACACACGCAGCTGTCTCTAACGTCTAATCTAGCATGATGCTCACACTGAATTTGAATAAGTAAGTAAACAGTTACAACGGTGGTGTATAAACCGTCTATCACTGTCAGCACTCAGCGTGGTTTAGCTGTACTCGACGATCGAACGATAGAATATAATATCGTACGTGACATTTAATAATTACCACATTAGGTCCAACCCAACCAAACTCAATTCACCGAAAACTAATAAAAATTTCCTCCCAACCCGACCCGACCCAACGCAATCCAACCCGTGCAATTGATGGACCAGAACCATATCCAGCTCTGATTTATAGAGAAGCAATAGGCCAGGCTAATAGTAACTGTTCGCTTGTGGATTTGGACAAACAACTGGCGGCTTAACCCTTCAGCCGCATCACAACTATTCAGAGACACTGGATGCGGGACGGGGACCAACTCACTACCGGTGATAAATGCATTACTGTATTTTTTCACAGTCAATTACGTCGTTGTGTACATTTAGCCTACGTCTGGTTACTCCGGATTGTTCGTTGTGCGTTTCCAATTGTTATGTTTCTTTCAGCAGAGTTCCAACGTCCTTGTACATTACAGGGCGTAGGCTACTGTTGCTTCACCGTGTCACGTGAAAAATTGAGAACTTAATAACCACAAATTATTATTGTATACTTCTAGTCGGTAAGTCAGCCAAAATTATTAAATTTCAGTTAATTTTCTGCATATTTGTCAAGTTTCACACCAATCCAATGTCATTTATGTATCTTGTTAAAATAATAGTAGGCCTAGTAGTAGTACATTTTTTAACGCGCCGTTTTTCCGCCAACCATTACCTATTTAGAACCGAGAAGCTGCGTGGGCGCCTTTGGTGAGAGGCGAAAGCAGGTGTGGTGTCCGTGTCCGTCTGTCTATCTGTGTTTGTCTGTCCGCCAGATATCTCAAGAGCGGCTGGACAGATCTGCACCAAAGTTGGTAGGTGAGGCATGAGATGACCCTCAAGAAGTGATTCAGGTTTGGTGTTAATGCATTTCCGGGTGCGGATCTGGAATAACTGTTCCAAATTATTAGCATAGCGAAAGAGGATATTTTACGACAATTTGAAGCATCTTTCACATGTATGGTGATGGTCAGATTTTCAGAAAACTCGGTGAAATGATTTATACCAGCAACAGGACACGTCCAATATATTTTGGCTTTGTTCCGTGCCGTAATCAGTCCGGATATTTGGATCCTTTTCCGTATCCGGATTGGTATAGATCACTTTGGTTTGTATTAAAGACTAGATGTTGGAATAGATGGGACGCAGGTTTGTGTACGGTACCCCTCTCGGACGCAGTTTAATTACCACTTATACTCTACAAGTGTTTTTCCAGTCATGCTAATGATTAACATGACTTGAAAAAAAAACACTTGTAAAGTTATTTTATATCACGACAATAGACAACACCAACTACGACGTTGCTATCATTGCAGCAGAAAGTTAAACGGTTCTCGGTTTTTCGTGGACACGGTGTATATTAATATAGGCCTACGGCGACATATCGCATTTCTAGTAGTTTATATAAAAGAGTTTAGTTTTGTTATATAAGTTTTACATCCTGCAGCAATTATACATTGTTTGGTAAATTTTCGACAACGTGAGTCGGTTTTTGTTATTTTTCTCGGCGGCACTTATGACATCAGTTAATAATACACTCATTAAGGTATGAATGGTACGAATTATCTATTTGAAGCATACGTACAATTTATCCATATATCGTTAAAGTTTTGAGATGCAGATACTGATTATTCACCCATTCTTCACTATAGATTACAGCAAAGTTCAAAAACAGCGCAAGTGTCACAAATGAAAATGGTCTGTTTTGTAAAGCCATGGAAATAATATCAGAGGGGCTCAAAATATATTAGGGGGCCTGGTTTATACAGACATTGTGGAGCGTTGAATTCTGTAAAGATCGCTGTCAGGCGTATATAGGCCTACGTGGCACCAAAGTCCGCGGAAGCTTATCCGCTAGGCCTAATACTATTCACTTAGCAATAGCTCAGTGACACAAGCACGCCAAACACCGAAAATTAATGAATTATCCGTCCATCCGGGATGATTTGGCGTGAATTTGATATCGCTCTAGCCACAGCCGAATAGGCCTAGCAGAAATCCGGCTTCTGACTCTGAGTCGAATAGACATTGAGTGATTGTGCGTGAATGGACGAATATCAATCTAATCGTCTATTCAATAGACGATTAGATAGATATTCGTCCATTCACGCACAATCACTCAGTGGAATACGCAGTCGGTCTGCTTGCATAGAAAATGCAATAGAACTGAACTGGGTCACTGTAGGCCGCCTACAACTGCGCTTTGGACAATTAAGTCACGGTTACAGCAACTAAGTTGCACGTCTCAATTGATGACGCTGAATCTTAAACGTGTTTCAGTCTCTCGTTGCGTAGAGCAGACAGTTGCAGCCAATCTGCCAGGTGCTCCCATCACACCACCGCCTACAGACGCATACATTATACTGACCATGATGATCAGGGCGGCACAAGAAAGTGAAGCCTTTTTTTGATTTTTCACATCTTTAAAACTCCTACATAATACCTTTGTGTTATTGGCTAACTTTTTCGAAATTTCGCTCAGTGACCAAAAATCATACACAGCAATAGAGGATTTTTAAAGAGGTGAACAATCAAAGAAAGCAGCTTATCCCTTTTTGGGTCACCCTGTATAATGATAACAGCTCGGCGACGTACATAGCTAGAATTTCAGGTTTGGCAGCAGAAGTCCAAAGAGGGTTTTCCATTTCCGTACTCTGATTCACTGTTTGAAGTTCACAATGCCTCATCCAGAAAAAAAATCATCATGGGATTAAGCCAGTGGCATAAAGACTATAATTACCATACATAGTACTGTACATTGTTTAATTTAAAGATGTAGCTGCTGCTAACAGATCGCGCTTAGCATCAGCGGCATCTGGTCTGCAGCCCTGATCACTAAAAATAGCACACTGGTGACTCTACGTAGTAACCACGGATGGCACGGACGCATGCTTAATTGCGTGGGGTTTTCCCAGACAGGGATTTTCAGGGTTAGTGTTAGGGTCTTAGGAGTCCCTGCAAGCTAAGGTATGAAAGTTGGTCTCAAAAAACTAGAGACCTGGGCGCTACCTGTCGGTGGAAACGGCATAATCCTACGGTTATTAGTTTTGAGTCAATACAGAGTGTGAAGGACGTACGGACGGACACGCCGCCTATGCCTATATCTCGCTAGCATAGCTGAGCGCGACAAAAATGATGGTAAACAGCATCAAAAACATGGAATAAAAATAAAATTACATAAAATTAGATAAAGAGTGTAAGTAAGGAAGTATCGTACATTTATAGAGCGCATTACGTGAGACACCCCTAAGTGTAATATGTAATGTATAAGAAAAAAAAATAAAAAGTTAACGGGATATACAGACTGAATGCAAACTACAATGACTGCTTTTTTGTAAGAATGAGAACTAAAAAAATGATAAGTACATTTATTTCTATGTACTAAAAACCAGAATAAACAAGTGATGCGATCAGCAAAGCTTGCCCCGGCTGCGCCTCACTGTAAGGCGCTGCCACTGGCATGACCACAGAGCCATTCTTAACTCTTTACAGTGCAGAGCAATTATAGTGCCCATCGAATGCTATGAAGTTGGTACACTGGCCGTTGATGGGTGGGCTGTTACATTTAGTAGTAACACCACTTTTTATCTCGCAGTGCAGATGATAAATCATATGAAATTACCACGTACGACCTTTATGGGATAGTGGATTCTTACATACTTAAATGATATCGTAACCATAAAATCTGGGTCAGAGGTCACTCAAGGTCATTCAAAATGGTACCATTCGAAAGCTTGCGTGCGGTTTCCTATTGGCCTTCTATAGTAACTATGGCTCTATGTTGCAGCATTTCGGAGATAAAGCAAGATATTGCTCGAAAATCGTCATTTTTTCATAACCCCTTGCATTCGACGCCCAAGTTAGGGGGTTCCCGTGGGAATATCGCCACCCGCTTTGGTGTGGAAAAACTAGAATGGCTTGGCTACCCGACAGTGAAAAAATTTCGAAGATATGCTTATTCGTTTTGACATGATCCACGAACGTGACAGACGGACGGACAGACAGACAGACGGACAGACAGACAGACACCGCATGACGGCATAGGCCGCGCTTATGCGTAGCATCGCACGGCAAAAATTAAGCTCAGCTGTCGCAGAGAGAACGCGCGACGCTTCATGTCATTGACTATTTCGCTAAGTCACTCAAGATCACTCAAGGTCATTCGAAATGACGCTGTTGAGTATAATGTGTAAGTCCCTAGTAAGCTTATTCCATTGAAACTATGTCTGTATCTCGTACCGTTTCTGAGATATTCAGCATCAAACAATGGCGTGACCTTGAAATCGGGGGCAAGGGTCGTTCAAAGTCGCTAAATATGGCGCCGTTCAATAGATCATATACAAATTACTATTGGTCTGCGTACAAGATAGAGCTCTACTTATAATGATAAGTATAGCTCTATCTTGTACCATTTTTGAGTTATTTGACGTTAAATAATGTTGTGACCTTGAAATCTGGGTTAAGGGTCACCCAATGTCATTTAAACTGGTATCATTCGAAAGCCTGGGTATGTTTTCCCATTCGTCTTCTATAGCAACTATGGCCATATCTTTAGCCGTTTGTAAGATATTCAGCGTAAAAAATGGTGCGACCTTGAAAACTGGGTTAGGGGTTGTTTAAGGTCATTGAAAATGGCGCCGTTTAATAGACCATATACGACTTCCTATTTGTCGGCTATTGTAAGTATATGTCGATCTTGCACCATTTTCGAGTTATTTAACGTTGAATAATATCGTGACCTTGAAATCTAGGTAGGTCACTCAAGATCATTGGAAATGGCACCATTCGAAAGCTTTGGTACGGTTTCCTATTCGCCTTCTATAGTAAAATGTGGCTCTATCTTGTATCGATTTGAAGATAAAGCGAGATATTGCTCGAAAATCGCGATTGTTTCATACCCCTCGCATTTGACGCTCCTTAGAGGGGGTTACCGTTGTAATATTACCAATACCATACCGGTCTGGCTATACCCGATGGTGTAAAAACTTTGATGACATGTTTAGCCGTTTGGACAAAATACCGGCGTGTGACAGATGGACAGATAGACGGACAAACGGACAGACATCTTTTCACGGCATAGTCCGCACTATGCATGCCCGGTGAAACGCTGCAAATTTGGGTTTTTGCCCCTCATTTATTTTAGAGGGCACTTTTAGGAAATCGGCGTAGCAGCACTTACATTGCCGCTACTCAGCTAGAGCCACGTCATGTTGAAAAGTTTCGAAAATGTCGGTTGACAGACACCACAGAAAGTGTATTCATAAAAAAATAATAAAATTGGTAAAATATAATTGTCTTCGCTCTTGCCGGAGCTAGAGCGGGCGACTATGCATAGTAATAAAATTTGGAGAAAACAGTGGATGATGATGATGACGATGATGGCTGTTATGACATCATTGGGTTTTAGAAGAGGTCAGAGAATATTAGCAGTCGTCCGAGATAAAAAAGATTTATTATAGAGCTTTCTGTATAAGCGAGTGATGTTTTGATCGAAATCGGGTGAAGAGAAGAAACCTTTGTGATCTTTGATTGAAAGGCGATAAAGTTTCAGTCAAAGATCACAAAGTATAAAGGTAGTGAATGGTGAAATACGCTTGATGATGAGGACCGAGAACAGAGTTTTGCAGTAAGTTGAAGAACGCCACAGGAGGAGATGTGTGTTGAAAAGATGTTACTGCATGACACTGGACATGGAAAACAAGAACGAAATAACATTAAATGCGAATCAGTACATGACAGACCGAAGAAAGTCAGTCGACGATGAACTACGGCAAGAAAGTATTAGAATGCAGCTGTCGACGCCATGAAGAGGCGACGGAAATGGCAATGGCCTGTGTGTCTGTCTGTCTGTCTGAGCACGTTCATGCTAATGACAAGGCAATGAGGCAGGACTATACGACTGCCACTGATACTGGCATTGCTGCTGCTGCTGCTGCGGCGCGTTGTGCTGACGTCAGATCGATGACGAGTGCAGCAGCGTTGTGAAGCTGTGCTGCATCAGCTGCTTGCTTGCCCGCCTCATCACTGACACACCAGCATCTCAGCTGCAGCAGCAGTGACACTGCCGCCAGCAGCCTATAGTTGAGCTGTGTTGACAGTGTTTTGTTTTTCTGCCTGCGTCATCATCATCGTCTGACAACGACGACGACGACGACGAGATGCCTGTGTTGTCGGCAGCCGCGAAGCGTCTGTCACTCGCCTCCATCGCATCATCAGTCTCATTGTCTTCACCGTCGAAACCCGTAGCGGCCAGCAAAAAACACGACCAGTCTAGCAGTGCCTTTAGTCGACAGAATGCATCGGCCGCACCGGCGCCCGGCAACAAGATGGTCAGTATATATCGCTGAACATGTCTGTGTGTCTCTCAGTCAGTGGAATGTTGACAATTTGAGCTGATAATGTGACTAAACTTGGCAGCAGACTAGACAGTGACACTGGGACGATATTTTGCTCCCGGCCGATGCACAGCGCGTCCTGAAATTTATCCCCGTACACACATTGCTTGTTGACCTTTGTCCGAACGTATCAGTTGCCCTGAGAATATAACACCTCTTTCTGTTACTGCTGCCTCGTGTGAGAAGTTTTACGAACCTGAAACTTACAAAGACATATATGATATATCTCCGCAGCACGATGTCTTAAGAACATCTTGTTGGTTTATCCATGATTTCAATCTAACATGAAATGTCCAGATCGCTGGATACGTATGACCAAGCAAGCAAGCATCTTTATTGGTCCAAATCACAGCATACAGAGTATAGACAATAATGTGTGAACTTGTTGAGAAATTGCAAGAACATATTATTATTCTATTCAGTTATTATTCTTCAGTTACGGACGTTCTTGGAGTTTCTTATCTGTGGCAAACTTCAAACTACTGTTGATTTACAAACGCTATTGTCTCAGTGCTGTTTTGTCAATGTTGTCTTGCGTTATTGTTTCTAAATGATTAATGCCATTACTCCTACCATTTACAATTGGCTATTCATACTGTTCACTTTTGCTGCGCGATAGTTGCATAAGCGCCGCCTATGCTGTCGTGCGGTGTCCGTCCGTCCGTCTGTCTGTCTTGTGTCCGTCACGTTCGTGTATTGTGTCGAAACGAGTAAACGTATTCTCAAACTTTTCACCAACTGTAGAGTTTTATCTCTAACCGACTGTAAGTACAGCCTTAATCTACTTATTCAAACCAGAATCGAATAAGTGAGACCGGATCGAATTCGGCGAACGTTCAAACTGAGTTATACATGGCGTGTACGTGTGGTAATCATAGGCGTATTGTTACGTATAAAATATTTATTAACGAACAATTAAAACATACAATGTTACAATAAGGCTGGCACTGTATATATATATTAATGTTCAGATCAAACTAGGCTAGGCTCGAGCCGCGCAATGCTTGCGAGCGATGTTTGGATCGAGATGCTAGCAATATTATCTCACGAAGATGCATATAATTCCGTTGATCCGCTGTCTTCCGAAGATGTCGCCGTCGTCGTCGACTTCCACTGGTTCACAGATTGCCACCTGGAGGCGATCTTTAGCATGAACTCGTCACGACTCGACTTCGATCTCCG
>Ga0209149_1002524_pt1 | contig 10324 bp, 4 predicted proteins | sample WorMetTyACAVOLI2_FD_187423 | JGI IMG/M metagenome (GOLD analysis project Ga0209149, IMG submission 187423) | Marine gutless worms symbiont microbial communities from Max Planck institute for Marine Microbiology, Germany - Olavius algarvensis... ...
ATTCGAAGACTGGCCTGCTGGACCTGTGCTGTCGGATTAACATTGCAACTGTACAGAGTGGCGCAGAAAAAAGTTGATCACCATGCAGTGTGTGAACATGAAAATTCGTAAATTGTCGTTCAGCTAAACAGTGTTTTCATTCACGTAGAACCCAGATGCCAGAGACAATAAAGAATTAATATTCCTTGCAATAGTGTTCATGTTATATATTCTTTGTGACGTCATTTATGATGTCATTGATAAACATGTTTACGTCGGACGGATTTGAATGAGCGGGCAATCGGACATTTTCTGATTAAACGACTGACTTCAGTTCATGCAGTGAAGGGTGAACATACTGAACAACATTTTGATTAATATGTTAGTGACTGTAGATATGTTATATAAATTGTCAGTATGTGTGTGTGGTATACACCTTGTAGGCAACGAAACGAAATGGTCTACTTTTTATGCGCCACCCTGTAGATATCGGCATGGACATGCTCGACATTGTCTCATCGATAATCGACATCTTAGCAGACTGCTGTGTTGCGTTACTTGTTAAGTGACAGTAATCAGACGTGAGACAGACAGTTACATTGTTCAACGTACGTTGTGTGTAGTGTATGCGGCGCTGTCGATAATGCGATAGATCGTCTATTTATAGTCCGTTATCATCGATTTTGTACGTGTGTAATAGACTTGAGGACAGAGTTCATCTGTATAACGACAGGCGACAGAACACGGGTTACGGACTCGGCCAGACGAATTCGTCACCAGCTGCAACATTTCGTCAAGATTTGCCCAAAATTTGGCGATTAAAGCGCTTGAAAATATGAAGATAAATCGGTTGACAGTACTTGACAGAAATTTTAATGTTCAGTTTCTCGTATGGTGCACAAGCGGTAGTTGCCTTGACGGCGGTGGCAACGTTGGCCGAGCGCCAGGAAACGTGTCCGTTCTCGCACCAGCAATCTCGACAGTTTTTCCTACAGGGACACCTCTCACGGACAACCCACGATGAACGTGGGCACATTGGCTGAAACACAGCATCGGAGAGTTTGTTTCTAGAGAAACGGCATTGCAGCAGACAAGACAATAGTTTCCGGAACAGCAAATCTCGCCTCGCGTCCTGTTGCAGGGTGCTGCCACCCGGCGAATTTAACGACATGATCGTCGATCCACTCCCGCATATTCTGAAGGTTTTATGACGCTAACTGCAACGCGTTTTGCCGTAATGTTCCACTGTAACAAACATCGAAACGAACAAATTCGACCGACTAGAAAATGTCGCCATTGTCGCCGGGTGAGGCAGTGAAACCAAACATTGTAAATACGTCTATTTCCGTAACGTATAGATGAACGCCTGTGCATTTGATTTTATGTGAACATGTAAATGCGACATTGTTTACCGCTACAGTATTACCATTGTACAGGGACTGACATGAGAGCGATCTCTTGCTGTCCGTTTGTCTCTGTTGTCTTGTGTATTTGTTGGTCTTGTGACGTGCATTAAATTATTGTCAAGAAAAAAACTGCTTCTGTGTCGACTTCAACGAATGCGATATCACTGACTCATGTCCGGGTTGCGTCGACTACACACTGACCACCCAATTGCACTGTAGATCAATAAAGTTAAAGATCTCGCACAGATTTTATTGATCAGTGCTGTTTAGACTATCAAGTCTTTGTTTTCTGCCAAAAACATCTTAAGCAATCGCTTTGCTACACTTTTTACTCACTCACAACCGTTAACTGAGGTGTTCATATTCAGTGGTAAATCCAGTTGTTGTAAATTACATCGCTGCTACAAATAATTATTAAAGAAAAGACAAATTATTTTAAGATACGTAGGTTCAACAGTCCTTCAGCTACAACGTCTGACATTTTCATTTACATCGGTTGATACTTCTTCTAGGAGTTATGCAAAATAGTCAAAGAGGTTGTTTTTTGAAACACCCCGTAGAAATATTTTTATTATGATAGGAGTTCTTCGACATTAAAAGCCACAGCTGGTATAAATCTGCCTACTACACTCTAATTAATTAATCAGAACTAATCCCAATTTATTAGAATTAATTACAGCAAAACGTTTCATTTATTTGCATAAGTGAAACTATAATTTAGTATGAGACATTTTATTAATTAAAACCTTTATTCACCACCATTAATAATCCATTAATAATATTACTAATTTCCTAAAATATTTCAGTACATAACTACATAACAAAAATATATACACTATGTTCACAAAAAATCCCATTTTGTTTTCTTGAATATCTCCTCAAAAAATTAATGAATTTGACCAAAATTTGAGACCGTATTGGCGAGGGAATGTTAATTCTGCGCATTTAAAAATAACTTTTATTTTTAAATGTACTTTGCTAACGGCAATATAAATGGACATCTGTAAAAGTGCTGTTGCGGCAGTAAGATTTAGCATTCGATATAAACATTTCGTTAAATAGTTTTCAGTGAGTGAAAAGTGTGAAGCAGAGCTCGAAATGTTACCTGATCAGTGCTTTTAAGCCTCCATATTCCATACACTGTCAGGAACCATCTTAAACGACCATTTCCTCCATACTTTTCTACTCAGTCATAACCATTTAATGAATTGCTACAACAGCACTTTTACTAATGTTCATTTCACGGCTGCTGGCAAAAATGTTTAACCGACAAAAAATTATTTTAGATGCATAGAATCAACATTGGGTGACTTGATAAAATAGATCAGACTTAGTTCTTAGGCCAAACGGATTATCTGATTGGCAAATTACCAGATCAGACTGAAGTTCAGATTAGAACACGGATCAGACCAGACTCTAAAACCTACCATGATCAGCACATCACTTTTGTTTACAACTGGCAGACAAAGAGTCATCAATGACGCAATTGACGAGTGGTGCAAACGTCTTCAGGCGAGTATTTGTGCCAAAGGACGATATTTTGAACATTTAATGCGAATGTTCACGTTTTTGCGATCAGAAGAAAAATCAAGTGATATCTGCTAAGACTTTAGTCTGATCTCCTAGAGATTAGCAGCTAATGTCTGAATTCTGGACTGATCTTGAAAATAAGACCAAACGCTTGTCGTCACTTGAAAAATTTATTAGGTCTCAGACCGAAGTTTGGTCTAAGAACTAAGTCTAATCTATTTTATCAAGTCACCCATTGTCTCAACTATATTACATGAAATTTTCGTTAAAATTCGTTCATTTTGCTAAGAGTTAATCGAGAAAAGAAAAGGGGGATTGTCAGCATCGGATCAGAAACAACGTCAAAGAAAATTGGAAACATAAACATTTCTAATACTATACAAAACAATTGACCGGATAATATACACATATACACGTGCAGGCTATATTATATACAAGGCGCCGGAACGTTTCAGAAAGTGGTATGGCTCCAGCAGCAGGGAGACTGAGAACGAAAAGCCCCCAGAGGTCTAGGGCGGTGCTTCGGTGGGGGTCTGGTCTGGGGGGCTTTGCTCCCAGAAGCTGACGCCTAACGTCAGTTATTGTTGCTGGTGAAATAATCATTTAATGGCACTGAGTTACGGACGAATGTGACGAGCATCATTAATATTTATATCCCGAGTTTTAACGTACGTCAGTGTTGCGTACTTGAGAAGGGGTACGACATTTTACACTGTGAGCCGTGGTACGGCTATTGACGTGTCTGCTGATAGGATTGGGCGCGTGCACTGATGGCAAGTCTGTGTTGAAGCCATTTACGCCAAGCAAGACATGCCTTCTCAATAGTACACAAGTCACATGTCATACTACCATACAAGTCACTCTGTCGTTTGACAAACGATTGCCCTAACTGAACAGGAACCTGTCGTCATTATCAGTAACTCTGTCATACACGCAAATAGACGACTTAGGCCTAAAGCTTCGCTTCTTGACGAGTTAGTTGACGTGGATCTCTGAACCTGCCAGTCAACATCCACAACGTTATCATCACTCAGTGACATTTGTGGAACGCATGTCACAAAGTGAATTTTGTACGAAACAATAAGAAACATTCGAAGCCACAGACTACAAGAAAGTTAGCTATCGCAAAAGGACGCGTTCAACATCATAGCAGAGACAGGAATGCAACACATTCAGCGAACATATACTTTTTACCGCGCGACGCGTATGCATAGCGCGGACTATGCCGTGGCAAGATGTCTGTCCGTCTGTCTGTCCGTCTGTCCGTCCGTCACACGCCGGTATTCAGTCTAAACGGTTATACATATCCTCAAAGTTTTTTTCACCGTCGGGTATAGCCCCACCATTCTAGTTTTCCCACACCAAACGGGATGGCAATATTTCGATGGGGACCCCCTATTGGGGGCGTCGAATGCAAGGGGGGTATGAAGAAATCACGATTTTCGACCAATATTGGGCTTTATCTCGGAATTGATGCAAGATAGAGCCATAGTTGCTATGGAAGGCAAATAGGAAACCGCACCCTAACTTTCGAATGGTACCAGTTTGAATGACCTTGAGTGACCTCTAACCTACATTCAAGGTCATGATATTATTCAACGTCAAATAACTCAAAAACAGTACCAGATAGAGCTATATTTACAATGGCTGACTAATAGAAAGTCGTATATGGTCTATCGAACCCCGCCATTTTCAATGACCTTGAACAACCCCTAACCCAGTTTTCAAGGTCACGCTATACTTTGACGTTGGATATCTCATAAACGGTTAAAGATACGGCAATAGTTACTATGGAAGGCAAATAGGAAACTGCACCCAAGTTTTTGAATGGTATTAGTTTGAATGATCTTCAGTGACCTTTTCAAGGTCACGATTACTCAACGTCAAATAAACTTGAAAATGGTACAACATACAGCTACACTTACAATGGCCGACCAATAGAAAGTCGTGTATAATCTATCGCACGGCGCCATTTTCAATGATCTTGAACGACCCCTGTCCCCAGTTTCAAGGTTACGCCGTTTTTTGACGCTGAACATCTCATAAACGGTACGACATACAGACATAGTTTCAATGAGATACTAATAGGGACTTACACACGCCCTACTCAACAGCGTCACTTCGAATGACCTTGAGTGATTTTGAGTGACTTAGCAAACTGTTCAATGACACGAAACGTCGCGCGGTCTCTCTGCGACAGCTGAGCTTCTTGTTTTACCAGAAGTTGGATCTAAAAATTCCAAAAAAAAACTAGATGAAGTGACCAGTAACGTCACTCAAGGTCACTGGTAATAGCGCTATTCGATGGAGCACAGCCCTCGATGCAGCACAGCCCTCCATTGCAAGTATGTCTCTATTTTGCACCCTTTCCGAGATACTAACACTTGTTTAGCATAGTGACTGCCTGTGACCTTGAACAGTTCTTCAATTTCATTACGACAGTTAAAATTGCAGCCAACAGAATTTTATTAAATTATATTTGTCGGTAAGTTTGTCGTGCTAGGCCTATTTTTACGAGATATTCGATGACTTAATGTTTAAAATAGCTTAAATGAGTTTCAAGGTCAAGCAAGGTCATTGGCAATGGCATCATTCGTAGAGCACATACAATATTCTATTAGTCAAAGTTGTAGCTATGTCTCAGTCTTGTACTGTTTTCGAGATACCACAACTTGTTTATGAAATAGGAGCTTACGTTTCCAGTTTAGTTACCAGTTTAGCTTGAGCTGTCCTTCCCGTAGTTCCCGACCAATACGAGAGTAAAAACAGCAGCTCACGTATGACGTCCGATTGTTACCTCCGACAAAGGAGGAGGTACATGTTTTTGCCCGTGTTTGTTTGTCTGTCTGTCTGTCCGTCTGTCTGTCTGTTAGCAAGATTACTCAAAAACGCATGCATGGATTTGGATGAAATGTTGCGTGTCGACAGACGTCGGGACATGGACGAACTGATTAACTTTTGACTTTTGAGCCCGATCCGGATCGTAGTCCGGATGCCGGAACCGGATTGCTTTCTCCGATATCGTATAGGCTACGGAACTTTGCAGCCTTGCCTAGGCTGCCAGCGAGCTGCGCTGCTACGCGGGATTTTACGTCGGAAAAATCCCACGTATACGCCGCTAGAGCGAGACGTGGTTTTAAAATGGTTTTATTCACTGAGCCGTCGGAACACCTTTGTCGGAGATAAATGCGCTCTACCGAGTGCCCTTCTAGTTGTAATTAAATTTGTGCGTGATTTATGTTGTATTTTTGTTTTCGAATTATTAACCATGAAAACGTTTACAGTTCCCGGAATGATCGGCAAAGGTTACAGAAGGTCGTCGACAATATCGATACATCGCCTTGACTTCCTATTTGTGTACCACGGTAACTATGTGCCTACGGTTTCCAAGATATAAATAACGATACATTGCTGGAAAAATCGTCGCGCAATAGCATTGCTATAGGCAGCGTGTCCGACTGTCCGTCTATCCGTTTGACCGTCTGTCACACGCTAGCAATGACTCAAAACCAATGATAGTAGGATCACGCGGTTTATACCATCGCGTAGCCCAGAGACTGAGACTCTGCTTGGCATTTTTGATACTGACTTTCATGCGCTAGGCCCCGTCTGCTATGGCTTCAAACGAGACTGGGGTGGGTAAAATGGCGAAAAATGCAGATTTTCGACGAATACATCGTTACATCTCGGAAACGATAGAAGATAGGCGCATAATAATAGAAGACTAACAAAAATCGCATTATGGGCTTTCGATCGGTACCAATTTCGGTGACTTTGAATAACCTTAAACGACCGTAATGCACCATCTTACACTATATAGTTTTTCTGGGGCTCGAAACTCCGTTTGCAAGTGACTGACAGTAGCCACACCTAAGTCATATCTTCGACCTTTTTTGAAATACTGCGACGAAAAGTTCGGAAATCTTTGTTTTTATGCCGTTTTACCCACGTGATGCTCGTTTATTGCCGCCGCTTGAAATGATCCCGCGCGAACTGCCGTATAAAACTTGACGTCAAAAACTGAAGTCTCTGGGATACCTGACGGTGGAAACCGAACGACTCTACGTTCGTTTCTGTCGATACTACACGGCAGCGTGTGACAGACAGACGGACAGACAGACGGACGGACGGACACACCGCCCAGAGCTAAGACGCACTATGAGTTATACCGCGGGTCAAAACTTAGTCAAAAATAATGTAAAACGCTTTCGCAGTTCGTCATATGTTTAATTGAAAGAAAAATAGATGCTTCAACTTGAAGACTATATCTGTGTTACTTACTTAAAAAGCAACTCGGGAAATTTGCCTGCTTGAACGTCATGGCGGTCGTACTTGGAGAGCGGCATTAGGAAGAGTCTCTGTCCATCACACGCCAGGTAGTGATCTGTAAACAGCACCGAAACAGCACGTTAATGATCGATTCATTAGTTCATATGTTTCATTATACAGTGTGTCCAGAAAAAAAGTGAGCCCCCCCCCAATCATTTTGCACTGACAAATGCAAACATGCCCCGTATTGAACAAAATTAAGCATCCACTCGCCCAGAAGTATTTGAGTTATTGTCGCCAAATTTCATACGATTCCATCATATCATTTAACAGATTTTCAATTTTTACAACTTGTTTGATTATAATATCCAGCAAGATTTTTGACCGTATAGTCGATTTATCTATTCTAAAATTGAAACTCTTTCGGAGAGTGCTTAGTGTGCATGTCCAAACTCGAAATCAATATGTATCACCTCCGAGGCAATGCAATACCGGCAGGCCATGTCCAGAATCCCTTGAGCGATTGTGACGAAATTTTGTGTCATTGAGGGATTCCTAATATTTCCTAGGTTTGTTCAAATTTCAACATTATAGGCATATAAATGAGGGCTTAAGTAGCTCAAACTCGTAAAAAATTTCAATTTTTTGATAAAAATGTTCCTCTAAGCTACCAATACCTTGAGCGATTTTTTAAATACTAAATTAGGCGTCGGTGAGGGAGTCCCGGGTCCGCACCTTCGCGCAACATTTAACCATTGTGGCTTTAAAAATATGGGCTTATCGCCTAGAAAATCGCAAAAATTGGTAATTTTTAGTATAAATTTTCTCCAAATGGGTATATCCCATTAGGCGATTTTTGTACAAAATTGGGCACGAAGGACAGAGTCCCAGCCTCCCAGGTCCACATAATCATTCCAAATTTCACCGTTGTGGCTTTAAAAATGTGGACTTACGGCCCCCAAAATTTCCAAAATGGTAATTACCGGCAGGCCTGCATTTACTCAGTGGTGCACAAATTGCCCTGATAAACGTGAAATTTAAAATCCTCCGTGCCAAATTTATCGTTTAACGAGGCAGAAAGGTGGGAATACAGCCCCAAAGCTGTCAAAATTTGGAATTTTGTTTCATAAATTTGCCCTTCAGGGGTGACTCGTTTGCACAATTTTTACGAAATTCTCAGCGCTAGTACGCGTCTATAGGTAGCTATTAATTTTTTTAATTTGGTCGCTTCGAGGAACAAACAACCAAATCATAAGCACTTACCCTCGGTGGGTGCATTTCCCCACAAATTTTCGATAGCCCCTAGCAGCGAAACTAATGATCGGATCCGAAAAAGTTAAGGGGTGCAAAATGGCACGGACCATTGATGGGGGTTTAAAATTTAAAAAGGGTCACGTGACCCAGACCACGCCCCTTGGGGAAATTTTCACTCCCGAGTTGGAATTGCCGTAGTCGATCCATTTGCCAAATTTAATGAGCGTAGCTTTATCGTTTCCATAAATATTTAAGGGGGGTTAAAATTTAAAAACCGGTCACGTGATCCAGACCACACCTGTTTCGGGGAATATTGTCCCTGGTGTGGGACTTGCCATAGTCGACGCATTTGCCAAATTTAAACAGCGAAGCTTCATCCATTCTAGAAATAGGCCTACTGGAGTTAAAAAATTTTAAAAATGGTCACGTGACTAAGATCACGCCCCTTTCGGGGGAATTTTATCCTTGGGGTGGGACTTGCCGTAGTCAATCCACTTGCCAAATTTAAAGAATGTAGCTTTATCCATTCCAGAATTATTGAAGGGGACTAAAAATTTTTCAAAGGTCACGTGACCCAGACCACGCCCCTTTGAGGGGAAATTTTTCACCCCTGGGTAAACGCTGCCATACTCAACGCATTTGCCAAATTTGAAGATCGTAGTTTGAAGCTTCGTCAGTTCCAGAAATATTGAAAGAGTTTAAAATGTACAGAGAGGCAGATACACTGTACCTTGCACCGGAACGATAGGCCGTTCCCAACATCAACATTACCTGCTACGCCGCCCACTTTGTGGCCACGCCCACTTTGTCGCGTAGCAGGTAATAAAATCAAGTCACAGTTGTAGAAAGTTGCCAATAGCCCAATGACTGATAAAGAACTAACGCATTTGCTTGAAAAAAATTCACCATTTGATAGTGCGGTTCCAAGACCCAGGCCTCCCTCTGGCTAAGTTCAAGTAAACGTAGGATATTGCGAAATACTGCGTGACCTGCGAGTTGAGTCGACTCGAATATGCGGAAGTCGCTGACGGACGTTTGGTAGAAGAACCTTGAGTCGGTACTGGTCGGCAGGCACCTGACGTCATTGCGAATCACGGAACATCTCTACACACGGTGCACAAAAACTGCATTAACTCACTGACAACACTAATAGACAGCAAACAGAAAACTGCTCTCACACTGCTTTCGATTGTGTAAACTCGCGACTTCATAGTAGTTGCAATGCTGATGCGCGCGCGATATTGATACAGCAATTCTGTCCGTCCGTCTGTCTGTCCGTCCGTCTGTCCACATTCTAGTATTGTGTTGAAATGGCTTAACATATCGTCACATTTTCTTTAGCATATGGTAGCCCAATCATTCTAGTTTTTCCAGTACCAAACATTTTTGCAAAATTCGGACGGGGTCACCCCCACGGGCACGGGGCGTTGAATACAGGTGGTATATAAATTTGGCGATTTTCGACTATTACTATAAATAACTTTGATGTAATCAGCAACTTGATCTTGAACTTGACTAGAAAGTTGAATTTACTTGAACTTTAAGTTGAACTTGAAACTTAAACTTACCATTTGTGTCAGCTACGCTATCAGTCTACTGACGGCAGCAGGGGCTTATCAGTGTGAGATGCTGCAGCAATCCACTTACCTTTACCTTTACCTTTACCTTTACCTTTACCCTGGCGGTGCGATAGATGCGACGCGTAAAATAATTCCTATTTACAGCTTTCCGCAATGCTCCAGAATGCAATAAACTGTGTATTAAATTTTTTTTTCAAATTGTCGCCTCTTCCAAGACCTAATATAACTAGACGCTGGCATGTGACGATATCATGCCAACCGGATGGACGCCCGTCGCAGCCAGTTCGACCTTGGAAGAGTGGTCGC
>Ga0209149_1002525_pt1 | contig 10324 bp, 6 predicted proteins | sample WorMetTyACAVOLI2_FD_187423 | JGI IMG/M metagenome (GOLD analysis project Ga0209149, IMG submission 187423) | Marine gutless worms symbiont microbial communities from Max Planck institute for Marine Microbiology, Germany - Olavius algarvensis... ...
AAGAAAATTGAATCTCATTTTAAAACTTGAAGTAGCGACGCTCAACGAATAAATCTCACATTTGTTGCATATAGTTTTGTTGCAAATTTTGTCAGGTACATTTCTACCAAATATTATTTAAACTGATTTTCATTTCACACTATTATCATGAAAGTCCTAGGGGTGAACTTTTTTTTGAAACACAGTGTAGTATAGTATAGTTACTATACTGTATTATACTATACACTAGACTAGACTATACTATACACTATACTATACTATATTATACTATACTATACTATGGTATAGTATAGTGTATAGTGTACAGTATAGTATAGTGTACTGTATAGTACAGTACAGTACAGTTTTGTACATTACAGTATAGTATAGTGATAGTATAGTAATGGCTAACTAACCGAATCGATAATTAGCCAAATCGATTTGGTAGGCTGAATCGATTCGAATCGACGGAATCGATTCGATTTTCCCATCACTAGTAGCGTTCTGTCTCTGCAAGTTTTAATTTTTATCACCTGTAATTACCTGTAATTATTCTTGACTTAAATTTTGTTAGTTTACCGATTTCAAATGCTACATATGCAAAATTATGCAATACAGTTTTACCTTCAGATGAACACACAAAAACAAAATAAAGAACGAGCAAACATAAATTAACGTTGCATTACATGACTATAAAAGTCAACAGTTAACAGTTTCAAATTTCAAAAATTTTGATCACAAAATGTTACAATAATTCATTATAAACGTGACCATTAATCTCTGATTTAACAAGAAAGTGCAGTCCATGCCACCATGATACGTGGCCCTCCCTCAACACTACTACTCATGACCTGGGTAACCTCTCATCTAAGTCTGAACGTTGTAGTTTTTGTATGGTTTTCCATTTTTAAGTTAAAAGTGGGCATGGGACAGATGACGGACAGACGGATGGGTGTAATGTGTAACGCAGCCTGTTAGTGGAGGGATGCATAACAACGTCAGACTCAGTGTTGTCGTTATCGTACATAGCTCAATGACAACAGGTGTCAGTAGCCTAGTTACAGCATGAATGGCTAATACCACTCGTCAGATATGGCAGTATTCTAAACAGACGGGTCGGATATCTGTGCAAATGTTACATGGGTGTTTACTGCCTACAAAGTTATATGACAACAGAAAATGGCCACATCACGATTATTATGCAACAATAAAAAATACGGTAAGTCATTTTCTGTAATTATGCTGTCTAATTCTGGCCTCAAAGTCCTCGACTCGGAAGTCGGTATCAATAATAACCACATCGCTGGCGCAACAGGCGTCTAGCAAATTGCTAATTGATGATGGTTGGAAATTCCAGGTGGTTACATAGTGCCTAGGTTTACAGCAGCTACCCACGGATTATAACGACTGTTAAAAAATTCAATCCTGTAGGCAGGTGGACATAACTGACATTGAATTGTTCATGGTGCAGTTATTAGCATACATAATGTTGCATATAGAATACCTTATCATTATGGTCAAGGACACAAGTCAGCGTAGACCACCTGCCACAGGATATCTGCACTTTAATCGGCATGTTTCGCGCCCGGCCCGATGGACAAATAGGTGATGGTACAGTGATGACGATAGTTGTTGCACGTTCCATTGCAATGTGCACCTGCATGATGGAAGGCATTACTGCTTTGAATAGTGTCGCCCATTTATCTCGAAAAGTACACATTTTCGCTGCTAAATTGTACGGGACAAAACGTGCAGCACTGAACGGGAGTCACTGTGGTTTTGGTTTTATTTGAGCGTAATCGAATGAATTAAGTCTAACAGACTTTAAAGTCTATGAAGCTTGGAAGCCACAAGTGCTTCAAGATGAAGAAAATAGCATTACGGTAAGGTAAGTGTGTATTTATATAGCGCTTTTTGTGATACCTCACACTCAAGGCGCTCAGGCATGGATCACACAATTTCACCTGCAATTACACCAAAGCCTGCCTTTACCTCGTAAGCATTCACCAGATGGCGCCTCCCCAGACTCAGGTCTGCGGACATCTAATTGCAGTCTACTCTTCATTTATGTACCCCAATAGGATGAAAGGCTGAGTTGGTCTGGTTGGCTGACCTACAGTGGACGGTTTACCCACATAAGTGGTCACTCGTCAGCTGCAGGTCGAGCGCAGGACAGAGAAAGTTCGCTGGTCAAAGACCAACGTTCTACTACTGTACCACACAACCACCCAATTAGCATCTAAAGACAATGTTGACTGAAGTTTTTTTTCTGAAGTCAAAAAAACGTCAGTCAATATTACACAAATCATATATTTCTGAGCAGTGAGCATAACATGCAAAAATCCTGCAAGGTTGATGTACTGGCAAATATGTTCTTAACATATTTGAAATCAAGAAAACACAGACTAACCAAGGGCTGGATATCCAAGGTAGAAACGATCAATTCCAAGCCATCCAACAAATATTGACAACAGGAGGGCAACATTGAATTTTTTACCATTCCTGAACATCACAGTATTTGTAAATTAATATTCAATCATAAATGATAAATAATAACAATATATCATCACAACAAAACCACCTGACAAACCATCATGGTGCTAAGTCTGCGTATATATAATGTTAACTTATATAGCCACCTCACACGTATGTTGCGGAAGACTTTTATACATTACAAAGTTGTTTTATCCAAAGCAGTTCTGTAGACACATTACTGAAAGTTCTTTTACTATATAGCCATCTTACCTGCTCTTATTCTGTGGTGCCTTATTTTACGGCACTGTACACACACACTGTACACATACATGTTTGGTAGCTAAGATAATCCACAATTACATGGCAACTGTTTCCCAATTGTCAGATTCTAAATGAATAAGTTGGGAAACTATTTCTCTGTGTGAAAAAAATTGCAAAAATGGAAATCAGCATCTTACAAGTGAAGCAGGGATAATTCAAGATGCTGCAACAGAGAAAAGTAAATGTCTCAATAATCCTGAATCAACAGCAAATGCTGGCTCATATTTCTGCAAACAAATGGGTTGGTGATAAATGATTCTTTCTTACACAGAAACTGGCTGACAAGTCATGCTCATTTTCCAGAGATAGATATGAATGATGCATGCAATATTTAGTACCGGCAGCGCTGGCACACAGGCAGTTCTACTTTGAAGTCAAATATTGTTGGCGATAATAAATTTCAGTCTATAAACTATGTGCAGAATGTCTATTATGTCAAATTACTTACATACTCACACTGAACACCACAGAAGTGGCGCCTGGTCTGCAGCCAATATAGCACACCCTCACATGTCATTGTTACAATAGTGCATTGATGGGTGGATGCAGGGTTATGTGAGGTTTATCAGGTGGGGCTTTCCAGGGTTAGGGTAAGAGTAAGGAGTCCCTGTGACCTACAGTGTGAAAGCTGGCCTCAAAAAACTACAGTCCCTCCCTGGGCTATCCACTGGTGAAATGTGCATGATCCTATGATCATTAATTTTGACACTACCAGTGTGTCACGGAGTGTCAAACATGCCACCTATCGCTAAATCACGCTCTAGTATAGCCAAGTGTGTGTGACAAAAATCACTTCATTACAATTTTCTCTGGCCCTCAGCAGACAGGCCAATTCGTGGGAACATATTACCAAGCATATTTAATATACAGATTCTCACAGAAGAACAATGAGCAATAAAGTCTTCAAACGTGTGACGAACAACCAGACACAAATGTACTAACGTCAACTTGCACGGCAGCTTGCGCTTGAAGCCGACCGAGGAGCCAGTGTGAACCTGACCATTGCAGCAGATGCCAGTGACAGGAAAACAATCAACTGCAACCAACACGAACACAGCGTGATTGACACGTACACCAGAAATGAACGAGTGATACAAAAACATTATACTGACAGCAACATCTCCACATTCATAAACACACGTCCAGCATAACTAACCAAATATACACAGTTATCTCAATATAAAGATGTTCTCTGAATGAAATTGGTAAATAATACAGTGCTTCTGTTTTGAAAAATGCACGCAAGTGATACATAGCGTTCATGCAATCATGTCATTTAGTCATGGAGCACTAAGCAGAATGAGGTCACGGCTAAGCAGAATGAGGTCACGGCCAAAGGGTTGTAGACAGTAGAGAAACTACAGGATTTGTGGTGCCCTGAGAGTGAGCTGAGGCAATTTTAGACACTTCTGATACGCACTAAGAAGGGAAGGGAAAGTCTGTTACACACGCTGCAATCCAGTGATTGCATAATTAAACACCACAGCTGTTCGCACAGCAATCCATTTTCCAGGCTTCTAAACCTGGTTTCTATGTGAAGCGTGTGAAGACTAATGATACTGAGTGTCCATGCGGCAGTGCATAACAATAGTGGTCTACAGTGTAGGTGCCTGGATAGAGGCGTCCAGCTGCAGCACACAAACAGGCCACTAGGAGGAGGTATGAGGGAATATAATGATGATGCTCATTCAGAGACAGGTGGGGTGTGGCTCCATGGGTAGCACACTTTATGGGTACAATGGCCAATGCTGTGCTGGCGGTCACCAACAGTATGCAGCTGAAGCAGACACAACATCAGACTAGTATATGTAAAGGTGCAAGTTCAGTGACTCTGTGACAGAGGTGGTCTTCTTCTTGTGTGCTCTTCTTGTGTGCTATGCCTTTTCAGGCAGGTCCAGGCCTCCAATGACGCCAGTCTTCTCTATCATGAGCTCTTTTCTTTATATGATCATATTCCACGTCGTTGCTCTTCATCCAGTCTATCATCGTATCACTCTGCCTCCCACAAGTTCTTGTACCTTCCATTCTGCCTTCTAAGACTGTAAGCAGAAGGGATTCACTTCTCAACACATGACCTAACGAATTTTTCTGTCTCTGTCAGATGGTGTTCATCAAGCTGCTGTTTTCATCCACCATGTCCAAAACCTCTTGATTGGATTGGTGTTCAGTCCAACTGATTTTCATTAACCTTTTCCAAATCCACATTTCAAATGATTCCAGTCTAAAGTCAACTTTCCTCAACATCCATGTTTCTGTGGCATACAATATCGTACTCCACACTATTCTTTTCTTTAACTCTAACTTCATCTTTCCTCTCAGTAATTCTCCTCGTTTACTGAATGGTGGTCTATAATGAATAATAAAACCTTCAGTAAGAGACACGATCAGAAACAGTTAGTGAGTGACAAGCGGCTCTCCTCCAGATTTAGTAGTGCATGAATGTGATCAGTCAGATCAAAACAGAAGCACTGTGATGCACATAAAAACATTCTTCTCTGACTTCTAATAATGCACTGTTCTGTTTCCTACATAGATTACTTCCTTTCTTGCTTACTTAATTACTTGAATAAAATAATATTCAAGGACCTTCAACATGAGGGTAACTCTTTGAACATCCTTCTTCTCGCTGAGTTGATGCATCAATTACTGGATCAGAACAATAGTATCTGAATGATTCAGCAGATAATGAAAACAAACGTAAAGCATTTACCATTTTAAAATAAGATGGACTATGATTTTTAAGGAAACAGCAAATTCAATTCTTTAAGTTTCTCTAACATTCACAAATGTGTAAAAAAATAAAACTGCAACGTCTACTATGACAAAATTTTCATAAAATCTTAACCAATTGCTGTTCACGTAAGACCACAAGACAATTTCCTGAAAACGATCAAACTACCACGAAATTGGGCTGGCCCAATGTGCAACCACAGGGATAGGACTAGTGTAGTTTAGCAGTGCGTGTGAACAGAGCCATTAACGACCGACCAGCACATGCAGCAGAACGCCATATATTATCAGTGGTTCAAGCAGCAACTAATAACTGAGCGTCTCTATACCCAACATTAGCCAACGTTCACAGATTAAAGAGGCGCCGTCGAACCCTCTGTGCCTGCCTGAGATATTATTCTCTGAATCTTCATTCTGCACTTAGTTGATCTGCATGTACTGTGTACCGACTAGCCACCGGGTCCAGATTTGAACTCCGGACCTCCGAAGGATGACAGCCACGCAGGCCATGCACATGCAGCACAGTGGTTTGCCCCACTACGCCACAAGAGCAGGCTTAACTGCCAGTTATAACCAACAGATTTTATGGCTTCAGTTACATTCAGTTCAAGGATACTGTCCTGGTTCCAGTAAGTCACAGCTGAGTGATACGTTTGGGCACAGCTGCAGTGATGGCTCAGTAGTTGCAAGTTCACAGTGCAGTGTGTTGAAACAAAGAAACCACACTACAGCTTTAAGTAACTGGTAGAAGACATTAAAATAAAGCATTCCCGTAACTAACATCTGTAAATGACATTCACAAACAGCATATCACACAGTGCAGCCAACATAACTGAAGCATCATTTGGTATAGTAAGGTTTAACGTCCCACTGAACACATTATGGGTCATTTAAGGGATGATCTTACGGGTCAGATGACCTAACCAACAGTCATAGCACTGAAATATGATGGTCAGTCAACCACATCAAGGGCCAATCCCACCAGGCTCATATCACTAAAAGGTTAACAGAAAAACGTTTAAGTAAAATTTTTTTAAATATATGAACACATGAAAACTGAAGACACAAAGGCACTTGGTAAGACAGAGAGCTAAACCAAGCAAGATCTAAGCCCGATACAGTCAACTGACCCGTAAGAACTGCTCATAGCTTAGTGCACCATTATAATAGTACACAATACTGTAGCACAGAGACATTCCCCTTCCTCCAGATCAACACCATATCTCAGATGTGGCCAAGTGGAGGTAAAGGGGGGGAGGGCAACATTTGCTGGGTCTCACGTGTAAAGATGACAAGCCCTGCATGCTTGCTACACTGTGCTATATGATAGCCATCCTACGTTTCAATGAATATTAATTAGTTCCACCTTTTGTAAACACAGTTTTCACATTTTCCGCAGTCTGTTGCATGTTTTCTACAGACCCCTTTGGTGTTAACCCTCCTGCTGCCTTGCCTTCCTTCAGCTCATTAATCCTCGATTAAAAGTTACAGTTAACCAAGTTAAGTTAAAAAGGTTCTGACAAGTGACAACATCAAAAGAGTTTTTCACTGTTACTACTACTCATCTAACACAACTAATCTTGCTCACACAGAGTGAGATGCATGTGAGATGGTAGCCAAAAACTCAGCAGCGATTACACAGGCATTGCTTATAGGTAGTTTATAGCTAGTGCGATCTACCGCTAGCAATTACGTAAATACATATGCCCTCAACGGAAGATTGCCGATCTATCTGTAGCAATTTTTGGAAGAGTTTATAGGTACATCTTGCCGATCTATCCCTAGTAATAAATTTGGTCCTCTACCGCTAGCACTGTCCATTTTAAAAACGATACATGATACGACCATAACTACTGAAATGGTCAACAGAGCATCCTGAGGCAGTCATGTCGCAGTCTTCTGCCGTCCTGTGACAGTTCTGCGTCGGTCCTGTGGCATATTGCGTACTTGAGGCAGTCCTGTGCTGTGTCCCTAAAAACCAACCGCAAGTACGACCGAACAGCCTAATTACTGTAGATGAGTGTGTATGGGAACTAAAAGAGCAGAGAACAGAAATGTTGTAGCCTTGTAGGCCTAGTGCAATTTAAGAAACTTCACTTCATGCTGATAGCCTGTGATAGGCCTCACAAGTAACTATCGATCTCTCACGTGCCTGAACGATACACTCCCAAACGGAGAAATGACAATAAAAATACACATCGCTGTGCTATCACGAATCCAAAAATATTCCGTACAGGAAGTCTTTTAGTTACATTTACTTCACTTGTGTCACTTATTATCGTTTTTAATGTGTAACAAACATACGTTAACTGTAACAGTTTGTAAAGAGAATAAGCATGTACATTGAGAGAATCCATTTCATTAATTACTTAAATGCAGATAACGATCGCATATCGTAGAACAAGTTGAAACAACACGGTTCTTGCTAATTTTGCTCATTTTTCCGTACATACAGGATTCGCTCTTTGCTGTATTCGTTGGTGGGAACAAAAGTTCCAGGGAGCAAAAGTTCCACGGAGCGATAGTTCCACACCTGGAACTTTCGCTCCCGGGAGCGAATGGTCTTGGGAGCAAAAAGTCCATAATTCAGCGTGTATGTATGACTGTACGACTGTGCGCAAGCATGACGACGCATGCAGCAAATGTCTGTTATTGCAAGCTTTCAAAAATGTCCTCGTAGTGGGTCGTTTAGGGTCAGGACCCCGACTGGCGAGCCGGACAGGGTCAGTACCCCGCCTCGTGGGTCGGACAGGGTCAGTAGTATGAGTTAGTGACAGTTTTCACATTTTATGCTATGCGGTCATCCGTGCGGTCCGATAATTATATTTTTTGTGAAAATTCACGGAAAGTAGACGAGCACTTTTCGCTATTATTCGTGAAAATTTCACGTAAACTAAGGAGTCACTTTTTGGTTATTTTTCGTGAAAATATGGTGCACAATAAAATAAAAACACAGGCTATTTTGTACGTCGTTCTACTTACCGTTTGCTGAATGTTGTTTTCAATAAAATTTTTACAGTGTACGCTGACAGACTTATTATTTTTGCTTGTCATTTATAACTGAAAAGGTTAAAGATACTCTCAGTAGGCCTACGTTATGTACAATATCGTAGGTCTTAATCAGCAATTTGCCTGAAGTCTCACGTACAATAGTGACAACTGTGATGTACATTTTAACTATGCTGAAAAAAGTCTTTCCTTTTCAAGTGACACATCAATTTTTAAAACAGAAGCTGCATTTAAACTGCAAACTTCCTCAGTGTTGGTAACTGATGACTGAATAGGTTTTAGATACTTGGGTTAATTTACGTACAATACCTTACACCTTAGGTCTATTTAGCAGTTTGCCGAAGTCTTATGTGGATACGTCGGCTTTTGTAGGCCTATTCTTCACAAACCTCATTAAATGTGAGATGCAGTGTACCTTTCAAGGTAAATAGCCGCAATTAAGCTATAACTGTTTTGCAATTTTAACGGGAAATTTACAAAACTAAACCTTACTTAGGCCTATCTCAGCTGCTGTGTATTTTCACGAAAAATAGCGAAATCATCTAGTCTAGTTTTCGTGAATTTTCAAAAATAACCAAAACGTGACTCCTTAGTTTCAGTGAAATTTTTCACAAAAAATAGCGAAACACCTTGCCGTGCGGTCACGTCTTCTCACGTCCAGTCGAGCGGTCATTGGACAGATCCATTTATTGTATCACCTGAAAGGTTAACGATGTGCGTCACGTCTAGAAGTAAACGTAGAAAGAAAACAGGCGCAGGCGATAGCCTCTTTGCCCGGTCATGCCTAAAAACTTGCCCGGCCCGGCCGGTGCATATAAACTTTGTCATACGTGGTTAAAAAGACTCTAAACTAAAATTGCAGCACTTGCTACGATAATTCAATTAGGCAAACGTATGCGAGTCATATGGATTTCATTCAAGGTTTTTATGCATCTATTTCGATCCTAAACATTTTAAAGGGAAGTCTTCAGCGTAAATTAAAAGGAGCCAATGTTTGGCCCTTTAATGAACGCGGTAAAGTGGCTACAGGCGGAGTCTGTCATATATGATCATTGTACTGGTACTGTAAAGAGAACATTGATCAGTCAATTGCAGTGATATCTAGCAATTTTTACGTGCCCGGCCGGGCCGATGCGGTTTTTAGGCTTGACCTCTTTTGCCCGACTCAATAACACAACTACTATTCCAACTCTAATGAAGATTTTACTGTGTAGTAATTTCACTTCGGCTTTATCACATATAAGACTTCGGCTTCCGGTTCCATGAATTTCAGAACGAAATATCCTGGTTAAGCCAAAATCTGGCTAGAGAGATGGTACGTTATTATAACTCATGTATTTGTCAAATATTCCCTAATAATGGAATTTTGTTTTAATTAGATTATCTTATATGTAAACAAAAACAACATAGAATATGTATTATTATATGTGATAAAGTTGCTTGCTTGTGATAGGCACAGCCCTCAGATTAAGGAATCAATTATTTATCGTTCCTACGATACCATACGATAGGATGGCAAATATAGTTAGTTCGCGATAGTGTGTTTTTAGCGTGCAGTAAAAAGCTGACGGGTAGCCAACTTAGTCCACCACACGGAACGAATAAAAAAAATTAAACTGTGAAACTAAAAATAAAACTTATACGTATCTCAATCTCAAGTTGGTTTAATATTCGACGTTCGATATCCGACCGGGCTAGTTTTGTAGCAGTGAATCGAGTCAGGACGACGTCGCGTTTCCTAGTCACTCCCATCTCATTATTAGTTGGAGTATGATTGGAAGTTCTACTAAGCTGACTAACTGTAAACATA
>Ga0209149_1002526_pt1 | contig 10320 bp, 5 predicted proteins | sample WorMetTyACAVOLI2_FD_187423 | JGI IMG/M metagenome (GOLD analysis project Ga0209149, IMG submission 187423) | Marine gutless worms symbiont microbial communities from Max Planck institute for Marine Microbiology, Germany - Olavius algarvensis... ...
ATGTAATGTAATATAATAATGATAAATTCTGAGAGGCGTATGCAGCACGAGCGGCTTCAAGGGCTCTGTACAAAAAATAGTCAGTGATACAGTCAAACTGGAGGGAATGATATGTTGAACAGATGTGACTTCAGGTGTGTCTTGAAATGTCCCGGATAGGCGCAGATCTACTGGAAGACTGTTCCAAGCACGTGGACCGGCGACGGCAAGATCACGGTCACCACTGGTTGAGGGCCAGAACTTCAGCCGTGGATGCAGAACGTAGTCGACGGCGTGAGTCTACGTCCGACAGCGGCTGGATCAACTCGGACAGATGCTGTGGTGCTGTTCCGTTTAGACAGCGGTGCAGAACGCAAAGTTTATACTGGATGCGTTCAGGCACACGCAACTAGTGCAGGTTTACGAGCAGTGGTGTCACACGGTCGAACTTGCGCGCATCAGCCGTGAGTCGTGCTGCAGCGTTCAGCACGGACTGAATCCGATCAAGGTCACGCTGCGACAATCCAGCCAGGGCGACGTTACAGTTGTCGACCTTGGAATCCACAGTGCAGTCCCACACAACACAGACGAACAGTTTGGCCTTATTAACTGTATCGATATTAGATAACTCTAAAGACGCAAACACCACCACCACCGCCACCACCACCACCACAACAACAACAACAACAACAACAACCACAACAACAACAACCACCACCACCACCACCACCACCACAACGACAACAACAACCACCACCACAACAACAACAACCACCACCACCACAACAACAACCACCACCACCACCACAACAACAACCACAACAACCACCACCACCACAACAACAACAACAATGGTCTCACTCTAGTCCCGTGGCAGAGTGGAAGAGCTCTCGTTTGGGACGTCACAGTCGTCTATCCTTTGGCAGACAGTGCTGCCAGAGAAGCAAGATCAGTAGCCGAGTTGGCAGCAACTAAGAAGGAGGACAAATATTCTGGTCTGGCAGCAGATTATCTTTTCCAACCAATTGCGGTCGAGATTCTCGGCCCAATGACCCGGCTTCTGATTTTCTGTCACTTCTAGCGAAGAAAATCAGCCAACATTCTGGTGACGAGCGGGAGACTGCATTTTTGTTCCAGCGCGTTTCCGCGCTCGTGCAGCGATATAACAGCGTTCTGCTGCACGATTCTTTTGTTCGAGAGGACTACTCGGAGTAATGGTCACTCCTACATTTTTTTATTTTCTATCATTTTTTTCCCAAAATCCCTCGGGATCCTAGATATCAAGGGTCTATAAAATAAATAAATAATGATAATAATAATAATAATATGGTGGATGACAGCCTACAGGGAGACTAGAAAAAGGTGGCTGGAGGATAACATTACAAAAGATTGTGAAGATCCAAACTTTTCATGAAGCGTCGTTAAGGCCCGTTTATAGCGACACAACTCAACTCAACTCGACGACGAGTTGCGTCGCTATAGACACCGTCACCGACGCAACTCAACTGTCGCCGACGATCGGCAATGCAACTGACCCAGTTGAAACGTACAACCAATCAGCGCGAAGTAAGTCAGTTGAGTTGCGTCGGCGTCGCTATAGACACTTCGCCGACGCAACTCAACTCAACTGAACTCAACTCGACGTCGAGTTGAGTTGCGTCGCTATAAACGGGCCTTTACAAACGACAGAGTTGAATGGAGAAATACTGTCGGCAACAAGGGCTGCCGGAGCGCAGGGACATCGTCTTCGTCGCAGAGGCTTTAAGTCAAGTAAGTCAAAGTGGACAAGAGTTACAAGGAATATTCCGTTTGGTACGAAAAACTAGAACGGTGTGGCTGTACCCGACGGTGAAAAAATCTTACGATACCTTTAGCCATTTTGACAGAATACCGGCGTGTGACAGACGGACGAACGGACAGACAGACAGACATCTTGCCACGGAACAGTCCGCGCTATTCATATGCGTCGCGCGGTAAAAATCGCCGAATATTTACAGTTTTCCTCGGATCCTTCGGACTGTTTCTGGCGTCGTTTCATCTCCAGTTTGTCGGACTCCTGGTTGACTGCCTCGAAGATGGTCTCAGCGACCTCCTGCTGCCAACGTTCAGAGACCGTCAGCGGAAAATTCTTGTACAACTCTTGATCCGCCTCCGACAACTACAATCACCAAACAATAACAGACGTGTCGGAGTCGACGCGGTAAGCCCCCGTTCGCCGCCATGTGCTGCTACGTAACGAACGACTTAAGTTAACAAATTTTACAGACGACAAACGAACAAACGAACGAACAGACAGACAGACGGACATCGCCACTGCATAACGCCGCCACATTTACGAGTGGCAGCGACTTGTTTCCCACGGCGCATTCCACAACTACTCAGGATAAGCTGGCAGGATGAGGCTCATCGAATGAGAAGCTCAGCTGTCGCAGAGAGACCGCGCGATGCTTCGTGAAGTCCGTGTCGCTGAACATTTCGATAAGTTACTCAAGGTCATTTGAAATGACACCCTCGAGTAGGGCGTTTTGTCATCTTTTTTGGGGTGTGTAAGTCCATTCCATTATGTTTGTATCTCGTACCGTTTCTGAGACATTCAGTGTCAAATAATGGCGTTACCTTGAAAATTTAATATAGGTTAGGAGTCGCTCAAGGTCATTGAAACTGGTACCATTCGAAAGTCTGGTACAGTTTCCTATTCGCATTCCATAGTAACTATGGCTCTACCTTCTATTATTTCCGAGATAAACCGTGTACACAGGCTACCGACGCTAAAAAGTTTGACGATGTGTTTAGCCGTTTCGACATAATACCGGCGTGTGACAGACAGACGGACGGACGGACAGGCATCTTGCGACGACATAGTCCGCGCTATGCATAGCATCGTGCGGTAAAAATCGCATGATCCTATGACCGTTTGGCTTCATATGGTACCAGCTTGTGGCAGACAGACAGATGGACGGACACCTAAGTTGTGCTCTAGCTAAGCGTGACAAAAGCTGTCTTCGTCGCAATAGAAAACAGGCTGGTTGGTTGGTTGCGTGGCACAGTGGTAGAACGTTGGACTTTGACCGGCGAACTTTCCATGACCTACAGCTGACGGATGACCACTTATGTGAGCAAACCGTCCGCTGTAGGTCAGCCAACCAGGCCGACTCAGCATTTCATCCTTTCGCGGCAGATAAATGACTAGTAGGCTGCAATTAGACGTCCGCAACCTCAGTCTGGGGAGGCGCCATCTGGTGAACGCTTACGAGGTAAAGGCAGGCATCGCTGTAATTGCAGGTAAAACTGTGTGATCCATGCCTGAGCGCCTTGCATGTACTACAGAAACGAGCGCTATATAAATACACTTACGATACGATACGATACGATAGTGTGTGTTTAATGTGCAGTAAAAAGCTGACGGGTAGCAAGCTTAGTCTACCACACGGAACAAACAAAAAATTAAAATGCAAAATTAAAAATAAAATGATGAGCGTGATCGGTCCGGTCCAGTCCCGTTATCGTGAGGCAATCCAGTAGGTAAAAGAAATCTACGGTGGAAAGGATTTGTTGAAAAGGTAGGTTTTGAGCCTGGAGTGAAAGAGTGAAAGAGTGATGGATGACGAGAGTGGGGATGATGACAGAGATGAGTTGAGAAATGGATGAGGAGGTGAATCGAGACGACAATGGCTTACCTTTACCCTTTCCTTTTACAAAACCAACGCAATTACCTTGATTCCTTTAGTATCTTCTTCGTCGAAGGAACCGATGTCGAAAGCGTCTGCGGCGTTAACTTCACCCCTCGGAGGTATCAAAGGCGGAGGGTATTTCTGTAAGTATACCTGCTGCCAATCAATGCCTTCGAAGTACGGGTGGTCTTTTAATTCCTGAGCACTGCCAACACATTGCAACATAATGGCTCTGAGTAAGTATTAAGTAAGTATGTAAGTAAGTAAGTAAGTAAGAGCATTTATAAGGCGTCTATATAGTCGGCGTGGCGTAGTGGTAACGCGTTGGTCTCGATCAACGTAGTTACTCTACGCTGGGCCCGGTTAGTGCATGGATGGGTGACCGTCTTCGGGCGGGTAAACTATCTCGGTATGTAACCAGCCAACCAGGTCGACTCAGCCTGGCCATCCCTCTTTGAGTATAGGCGCAATAAGTACCAGCTTAGGCTGGGAAGGTAACCACGGGTCTGGCGTCGCACTCGCACCGGCCATGCGTCACAGACAATAGTGGTTTATCCGCCTACGGGCTCAGCGGCCTATGAAAGGGAGATGAGCACCCCGCCTACAGTCCTTTGGAGTATGGCCCTCCTTTACCTTTTCATAGTCAAGTGATTGTCAATCGTTCTTTGGTGTGGACCTCCCAAGCATTGTATTGGCAAAAAGATTTGATAAATTTGTTGATAGATATTGTAATACGTCTATTTAGGCCAACTGTGTTATACCACCGTCATGTTTAGTTAAGTGTTCTAGTTAAGTTGTTATTATTTTTTATTATTATTATCATTTTGCTTCTACCATGAATGGTGAATAAAGATGAATATATATATATAAATAGGTACAGGCGTGGACTCGTAGTGGTAACACGTTGGACTCTATCAACGTAGTTACTCTACACCAAGCCCGGTTAGTGTCTGGACCGGTGAACCACCTCGGCACAGAACCAGGCACCCAGGTCGACTCAGCCTGAGCCATCCCTCCGTGGGTAGGCAACAGTGAGTACTGGCTGTGGCAATAGAACAGTGTGACTACCCGACGATGGTTAACCATTTCGATAAAATACCGGCGTGTGACAGGCGGACGGACAGACACACGGACAGACAGACGGACATTTCCGTAACAGTAGGTCCTGTGACCAGGACTGCTGGCATAATTGGTCGATTAAAGGTCGGTTAAAGGCGCTGGCTGTTAATGGAGCCGGCCATCCGGCCAACGTAGGTCGTATGCTAGCTTAATTGGGACAAACCCTCGCCCGATCAAAGCCTCGCAAATGGGATGAGCTCCCTCGCAATGGACCGTAGCTGCCTTTGCGAAATCTTCTACAGTCAAATGTATCGGAGATGATTCGAGAAGGCCCGCTCGAGCGCCAAACTGACTGCATTAGGAAAAAAAACGACAGACGAATGAACAGGCAAACAGACGGACAGCACCATTGCGTAAAGCCACCACATTTGCCAGCGGAGACTTGAAATTGTACAATGCAGCAATCCACTGATACAATATTTACATCCATCAACAAGGTTATATTTCAGCATGTTTCTAAATCGGTTCCTTCCTGCCAACTTCAGCATTTTCAACCAATTTCTGTTCCTTTCTCATGTCCCGTATATTTTTAGATCTCCGCGGTTCACAGACGGGCAATAACTTGGTAAACCACCTGTATTGGTAAACCACCTGTAGCGTGGCACAGTGGTAGAACGTTGGTCTTTGACTGGCGAACTTTCCGTGTGGTAGACTAAGCTGGCTACCCGTCAGCTTTTTACTGCACGTTAAACACACACTATCGTATCCCTGTCCTGCGCTCGACCTGCAGCTGACGGGTGACCACTTATGTGAGTAAACAGTCGTTATAAGTCAGCCAACTGGGCCGACTCAGCCTTTCATCCTTTCTGGGTCGATAAACGAGTAGTAAGCTGCAACTGGATGTATGCCATTACAATCAGTGGTGGCGCCGTCTGGTGAACTCTTACGAGGTAAAGGCAGGTATGGTGTAATTTGCAGGTGAAACTGTGTGATCCATACCTACACTGTGTCCAAAAAAAGTAGTACACCAAACTCATGGCGATAACTTTGTCATTAGTGTTAACGGATTTCCAAAATTCTTTCACTGCAGTATAGACAAGTAAATTTCCAACAAAATCCATATAATACTTCTCACCATACCTTCAGTATGTTGCCACACTACCTTGCGAAACTTAGAAGTTCGAATTTGTGGTAATTTCCAAAAAAGCAATCTAAAAATCGCGTCACATTTGACAAAAACTGAAACGTCTCTTATCATATGGCTGAATATTGTCACAACAGTTGCTCGAAGTGTCCGCCTTTTGCTCGCACACTTGCGCGAAGACGTCCACGCCACTCGTCTATTGCATTGTCAATGATGGTCTGGTCAGTGCCATGCCATGCCAATCATGCAGAAAATGCTGCTTAAGTTCACAACACTTGTTTAGATAAAATCGTCTGCTATTTACAATAAATATTTAACAGGAACCGGAAATTGAAACAACGAGTAAGTAAGTAAGCTAAATGCATTAAAATTGGGTGTGTGTTCAAAAATCAATGCATGTTACATTTTCGTTTGCATTTTCTTCCAGATATGCCAAAACTCGAATTTCTAACTTTCGCAAGGTAGTGTGGTAACATGCTGAAGGTATGGTGGGAAGTATCATATGCATTTGTTGGAAATTTACTTCCCTTTCTGGCAGTGAAAGAATTGTGAAAATCCGTTAAGAATTGACAAAGTTATCGCCATGAGTTTCGTGTCTACTTTTTTGGGGACACAGTGTATATAAGATATTAAGCACCTTGAGTGTGAGGTGCTACAAGAAAGGCACTGACCCATGTAAAATTCACTCACCTTTACGTTTTTTTAACGTAGGAAAATAATCAGTATATATCTCACCCTGCTCCGCGGCAGCCCATTCTATTGCAGACTTCCCGCTGCAAGAGGCCTTCTAATAGCGTCCGCATCTCGGACGACAACGAGTCGGGCAAATCAATTTCCTGAACAAGAAAAAAAACGACAGAACTTTCGCGATATTTCCGACAGCGGACATTAGCACATACAATCGTTACGATTCACTACAATCTACTGACGACGGAAAAAAACAGATGCGCTCAGACAGCGGAAACTGCGCCAAGGCCGCTGCAGTGCAGTGTCGCCCTCTGGCGAGTAACGATATATCATATAAAATGCCTCTCGCAGTGTTGAAGAAAGCGAAGAAGTGATCGTAAAGCCACATCCGGAGTCGGATCAACACCGAAATTGAACCTGTAGCACAGCTATACCCACGGTCTCTATATTTATTGTTGACAGCCTCTGAGCTGTTTTCATTGGTCGCCGCTTGCGACCTAGCCTTGCGCTTTAAGTATCCGCAATCCGCATTCCGCATATAATTACGCTGCGTTCGGCAGTTTAGTGAGGAAGTCGGTCAGTAGTAGCTCGTTGCTCGACAGTTAGAGAACTTAGAGGTGGTCGACTCGACAGTTAGACGGTGTTGTATGGAACTGACGATGAAGTTGTAACTGTGTACCGTTGTTGAATTATTGTTGTTGTATTCGGACGTTAAAATACATTTGTTCACATTATGGTTGCAGATTTCAGCTCAGAGGCTGTCAACATTCTGTTACATGAACATCTAGACCTATATCTTTTGGGCGACGTCGTATCCGTCTTCCCTTTCCTATTGAACACACATGGGTGTTCATCCGTATTATTCCCCCGGTTCCTCGGTCTGGTAAATTCCCCCCAGCTTGGTAACAAACCACTGCTAGAGGGTCACACTTTGCTCGTGCCTACCATGTTTTGTAGACATCCGTTAACGCGTTCGCGAGTTATCCTGCTGACAAAACAACAGACAAACAGACAGACAGACAACAACGATTACATAACTCCGCCTTGGCGGAGTAATTATTTTCAATCTTGTTTGCTAGATTCTTTGTATAAATATTAAGATCTATCATCGAGAGATTTTTTAGCGCGACAGCATAGACTCAGCAGCTACGCCATAACACGTATTAGCTGCTGCTGTATTAGCGTCTGTCCGGGGACTATGTCCAGGGGAAAATATCCGGATCCCCTTATATCACATACACGTCACAGTTTTGTTCACCGTAGGCTTGACTACTGCAACTCTGCGCTGGCTGGAGTGGCGAAAACTTTCAGAAACTTCAGTCTGTGCAGAACATGGCTGCTCGTATGGTGTCTGGAGTGCGCCGAAGTGAACACATCACCCCAGTTCTTGAAGATCTACACTGGCTACCTGTTAGTCAGCGAGCAGTCTTCAATACGGCCTTGATGGTCTGGAAGTGTGTTCATGGTGTCGCTCCAGCTTATCTCAGCGACCTCTGCGTAACCGCTACTGCCATCTCAGGTCGTCAGCATCTGCGATCTGCAGCGACTAGCACTCTACTGGTTCCACGCGCCCGGACTGCAACTGGACAACGAAGTTTCGCAGTCAACGGACCAGCCACATAGAACCGTCTGCCACCAGCACTACGGTCACCGGACCTATCAGAGAGTGCCTTCAAGCGGGCACTGAAGACGCACCTGTTCTCGACCGCCCGGCGCCATTGAGACGTCTTCGTGATTCCGGCGCCCGATATAAATATCCAGACTTACTTACTTACTTACTTACAGCTTACTGTCATCAACAAATGTATCACTCACGTACCATATTTAGCGTCATGTTGTCGATTTCTGACTTGTCCTTTGTTTTGTGTTGTCGGAATGGACTGTGACTGTGCACACACACACACATGGCCTACGTCATCATTAATGTGACAAAACTACCATCATATTACTTCGTTTATTTACCAGTCCGGATATAAATTCAAAACAAGAAACTCAGCTATCGCCAACAGATCGCGCGCCAGCTGCACATACAATACGTCGAGGGCATCTATAATAACTCTGTGATCTTGAAATTTGGCTTGGGGTCACTCGAGGTAATTGGAAATCCCGCCATACGATAGATCGCATACGAGTTCCTATTAGCGTCCCATAGAAACTACGGAGCTATCTTGTATCGTTTGCGAGATATAGCGAGTTATTGGTCGAAAATCACTAAATTTTAATACCCAACCTGCAATTAGCGCCCATGCAGGGGGTGCCACCGTTGGAATTTTCGCGAAGATGTTTGATATTCATAAAACTAGAATGACTGGGCTGCCGGGCAGTAAAAAATTGTGACGATTATGTTAAGCCGTTTTCATACAATACCGGAACGTGACGGAAAGTCAGAATTCCTATATGAATACCGCTCGTCAGCATTGCTGTGCGATAAAAATCGACCAAATGCACCTTTACGTTGCTGTTAACAAAGAATCGTTAATCAATAGACAAACAGTTTCTCATTTATGCCTACTGTTTGAAATCTTCGTTAAACTTCATAAATATCCTGCGCGCGACTGTAGCCTAGCGAGGCTGCATAGCTCCGTTCTTGCCGTCGTGCGGTGTCCGGCTGGGTGTCTGTCTGTCACGTTCGTGTATTGTGTCAAAACGGCTGAAGATACAGCCACAGTTGCTATGGAATTCGATTCGGAAACCGTGCCCAAACTTCAGAATGGTACCGTTTCCAGTGACCTTGAGTTACCCCTAAACTATATTTCAAGGTTTCAACGACAGACGCAGTCGCGCGGCCTCTCTGCGACAGCTGAGCTTCTTGTGCTAGGAGTCATTTGTAAAAACAAAAGCGAATGTTTCTGTTGAATAAAGGTGTAAAAAGCAAACTCTGGTATTTTATGTTACTAAGAACAAAACGGGAATTGAAGATGGGTTAAAATTGAAGGCTTTTGAATCTGTAATAAAGTATTGTGATTTAGTAATATTTATTTTGTTCACTAGATGTCACTAGGCTCTCGACTACACTGAAGGCTGAAAGCGATTGTTCTGGCCGATCGCACTCAAAATTTCCCGAACGTTGTCACCCCCTGACCTGTGATTGTGTAAGGAACATGGTCCGGATCGGCCGGAGTTTGCCCTGCAGAGTTATTCCCCAAAAGATTAATTGTTCGGACCCCCTGATTGATTACAACATAGGCTGAAAGCCCTGCTATGACAGAAACGTTCAACGAGGCCAAACATTTGAGGCCGAAGTCGAGGCCGAGACCAGAACCTTGAGGTCGAAGCAGAAGCCGCGAGGCCAAATTTAAAGATGCCGAACAAAACAATGTATTAATAGAATATTTAATTAGTGATTCAATAGATGTATTTGATTTTGATCCTAACAAGTAAGTAACCATTAGTGTGAGTGCAGCAACAGAATACTTATTCTTTCTACAGCATATTCCGAAAGCTAAGGACACCAGGTTCTATAACTAAATGCTATTAAATTTCGAGGCCAAGGCCAAAAGCTTGAGGCCGAGGCAAAATGGTCCGGAGGCCGAGGCCGAGGCCAGAGATTACAAGGCGGAGACCAAGGCAGAAGCCAAACTTTTGGCCTCGAGGCCAGTTTCGTTTCGAGACTTTAACATTCTGCTTTCAACCTACAACAAGAGGTCAAAGTAATTTGACAAAAAGCGCCTCATGGGGGCCCATTCCCCGGTTATGGGTCACCCCAGGGGGTCGAAAGTTGTACCATTGAATTCCTGGGGTAGGGTTTCCTATTAGTGTTCCATAGTAACTATAGGCCTA
>Ga0209149_1002527_pt1 | contig 10315 bp, 5 predicted proteins | sample WorMetTyACAVOLI2_FD_187423 | JGI IMG/M metagenome (GOLD analysis project Ga0209149, IMG submission 187423) | Marine gutless worms symbiont microbial communities from Max Planck institute for Marine Microbiology, Germany - Olavius algarvensis... ...
TGGTGGCTTATCTCGGCTACACTCTGCGGATGAGGACGCTGTTTCGTGGCTGACCAATTATGGTAAATGACACGCATACGAGAAGAAGAAGAAGTGTGTTGTTAAAAAATTGGCCATTCTTAGGTGAATCTAAGTGTCTGTTTACAGTTTGCACAGTAGTGTCTGTATTATATATCACCACAGTGCTACTTACACGGTGCACTGCAAGGTCATACTTATCTTTTAAGTCTGTTTCTGCATAGTTGTTTAATGTATGTCATAGCCCATTTATATTTTTAAAATTTTTATTTCTCCGTAAATTCATCAACTGAAATCATCCATATTATTAGAATTCAGCTGTAGCCGATGTGTGTCAAATTAGTGACGTGCATCATGGGTGAATGCGTTTCACTGAGTAACTAAGTGTCAATGAATGATTTGTTTAATATGGTGATTGGTACACTGCGCCCGCTGATGGGTGGACTGTAACATTTGGTACAGCGAGGAGGGGCCTGAGTGGGATGTGGCCCCGTCCAGTCCCCTCCTCACTGTGCCTAATGTAGCAGCCCACCCATCAATCGCCAGTGTACCAACTTCATATTATTCGATGTGGCACTATAACTGCCAGTATCCATTAAAGGGTGAAATACACAGTATCGTATCGTGAGTGTAGTGTACTGTTTCTATTGTCACGGCGGTACTTCACTAGGATGGTGATGTTGTCACCTGAAAGCAATGCTTGAATCTGTTGACTGAGTTGATGAACGTCAAGCGATTAGTGATTTGGTGGAATGCTAGTTCTTCCGTCAGCTGGTATTTGTGCAGTGTGTGTGTAGGATCCAGCTGTTGCCGTTGTGTGCCGTGATTATAAGCAGGTCAATAGAACAGGGCTTGTTAGACTTGTGATGTCACTGTGCTGGTGTCTCAGCAAAATGCGTCATCACCGTCTTTGTCGGCACACAGCAGTTACTGTGAGTTTGTTAGGTTTTCTTGAAAAAAATTGACAGGAACAAACAAGGAATTCCACAGCACTGTGGTATGTGGTATGCTAATGGGCCGAGTGTGACTGGCGTAACCAGAATGTCGCGTGATGCAAACTTTATGCAGTGAATGTCTTGAAGCATCGTCGTCTCTGCTGCTGAGTACAGCTGTTCTGTTTCTGCATAGTTTACTGACTGCAGTCTGCCATGTGACTGATTGCACAGCACTGTAGCTTTGTTTTTTGCAACGAATCACCGTTTAGTTACACGGTGTTGTAGAAGATAAAAATGATAAATCTCTTACACCACCACATCTTTAAGATTACTAGCATCAAACTGATGCAAATATTAACTTGATCATAGAGACGAATGATGTATAAATTGCAATGAAAATTAATAAATGCCGGTTATTCATTAAGCCAAACATTTGCGTTCTGCAAGGAGTGATCTACATTAAACTACTGGCTAAGTTTGTGTTCATAGTGTCCACCTTTCTTGCAGTAAATTTATAGCAATTTTATCTTCTTAGTGAAAACAATTTTTACAAGTTAACAATGACGTGACACTGTCGCAGACATTACACGGTTTGAGATGTGGACAGTTCTGTTAGCATTTCATGCAGCATTATCCCGTGCTATGGTCTAGAAATTTTTGTGCAAATTAACTGCATATTGACTTAAGTTATACCATTGAAAGCTGCGGGGTCTGATAATTGTAACTTGCTGTGTACGATGGTACCGATTATTTGCGTGCAGTTGTTGTTGGCGTCGTCTTGTGTACAGTGTTGTGCGTTATTGGCAGCTTATCTGTGACTCTGTTATCTTGCAGTTGGTGAAAGCTTGTATTCGTGCTAGTTTGTGGGACGTACATTGTGGCGTCTTGTTTTCAGTGGAGTGATAGGATTATAGCTGTTCTCTTCCATTGAACTGTTCCACACACTCGTGTAGCTGCACTGAAGCTCGTGGATTCAGTGTGCAGCTGTTTTCAGTGAAATGCGGCCTGTACATATGCTGCTTGTAGCACGGCAGACCCAGGAAGTGCTATTGGGGAGGAAAAATGCAATTTATGGTGTACTGCCAAATTGCATATTGTACAAGTTGCTGTTTCAGTTGATACCAAGGGTGCATCTAAAAACCATTGCCAATGAAAACACAATTTTTAAAAATAATATTTTCTTGCCAAATTTTGTACAATTGTTCACAAAAATTTTGTGTGCATTAATTTTACAAATAAAACTGCATTTTCTTAGAAATGACAGACGATGTTTGCATATGACTTTCATCGATTACTAAAAACACAGTCTGGTAATGAACATGCAAATTATTGCTATTTTCTATAACCTAGCTACAAAATGTCACAACTGTGATAAATTGCAGTTGTACGTTTTTTGTTAAAAAAAGATATTATCATTGTCAGCGTTTATCATTCAGAGGAAGTGCCCAGTTGCGAAAATATTTGCAAGTTATCAAGTAAACAGGAGTTAATCCTGCTTTTAAGTCACAAATGTTAAAAACGACAATCAGCTGCTTTCACACAAGGATTGAATAAGCTTTCGTAATAAGATGTCCAGTCGTTTCTGGGAAACTGCAGTTTTTGTGGTGGTTTTTTTTCGGCTGCACCTTGTCTTTGACAATTTGCTGCCATCTAAAACGAGCTATGGAAATTAGACTATTCAATTTATAGGCTACATCATATCATGGCACTTGTGAAACCCAAATTTTTTAGGCCCATGAGCCACAATGCAATACATGATATTGTCACAGCTGTGCATAAGGGAAGATTACTTGAAGCTATTTATAGCGTTATTTAAAGTGACCCCTGTCATATTTATATTTATAATGTTATTTTAAAAAGTGGGCCACGATGTTGCCTTGTACATAAATTTGCATTGCCACATGTGCACAGTTTTGAACCATGCTTGTGGGAATATACTGGATCCACTGAGCCAGAGCCATCAGTACAGACTGCTGGCTAGGTGGTAAGTCACGTTTTCCTGCTGACAAGATCAGCTGTGTATCAGTTAGGGGTGTGCAGAATAGATTTTTTTATTTCGTTTCAGTATTGGTTTCATTTTTACCGTGTGATGCGTATGCATAGTGCGGACTATGCCGTGGCAAGATGTCTCTCCGTCCATCCATCTGTCTGTCACATGCCGGTATTGAGTCTAAATGATTATACATATCCTCAAAAGTTTTTTCACCATCGTGTAGTTCCACCATTCTAATTTTCCCATACCAAATGGGATGGCAGTATTCCGACGGGGACCCCTACCCCTAACTGGGGTGTCGAATGCAAGGGGGCATGAAAAAATCACGATTTTCGATCAATATCTCGCTTTATCTCGCAAATGATGCAAGATAGAACCATAGTTACTATGGAAGACAAATAGGAAACCGCACCCACACTTTCGAATGGTACCTGTTTGAATGACATTCAGTGATCTTTAACCCAGATTTCAAGGTCATGATATTCAACGTCACATAACTCAAAAACGGTACCAGAGAGAGCTGTATTTACAAAGGCGGACGAATAGAAAGTCGTATATGGTCTATCGAAAGGTGCCATTTTCAATGACCTTGAACAACCCCTAACCCAGTTTCAAGGTAACGCATACTTTGATGCTGAATATCTCATAAACGGTTGACGATACGGCCATAGTTACTGTGGAAGTCGAATATGAAACCCCATCTGAGCTATCGAATGGTACTTTTGAATGACCTTGAGTGACCTCTAACCCAGATTTCCAGGTCACGATATTATTTAACGTGAAATAACTCAAAAACTATACAAGATAGAGCTACAATTACAATGGCGGACGAATAGAAAGTCGTATGTGGTCTATCAAACGGTGCAATTCTTAGTGACTTTGAACAACCCCTAACCCAGTTTTCAGGGTCACGCTATTCTTTGACGATGAATATCTCGTAAACGGTTAACGATACAGCCATAGTTACTATTGAAGGCGAATAGGAAACCGCACCCAAGCTTTCGAATGGTACCTGTTTGAATGATCTTCAGTGACCTTTTCAAGGTCATGATTATTCAACGTCAAATAACTTGAAAATGGTACAACATACAGCTATACTTACAATGGCCGACTAATAGAAAGTGGTATATGATCTGTCGAACGGCACCATTTTCAATGACCTTGAACGACCCCTACCCCTAGTTTAAAGGTCATGCCATTCTTTGAGGCTGAATATCTCAGAAATGGTACGACATACAGACATAGTGTCATTGAAATATTAATGTGGACTTACACACGCCCTATGCAACAGTGTCATTACGAATGACCTTAAGTGACTTAGCAAAAATATTCAATGACATGAAGCGTCGCGCGGTCTCTCTGCGATAGCTGAGCTTCTTGTTGCAAAATAACTCGGATTCAGTTCGAAATGAGTATGGTTGGTTCATTCGGTTTGAAAAAAGACGGTTTTGGTCGTATGTTATAGTCATTTACTATGTATGTAATAGTTGAGTAGTTAAGTTACAGCAAATATGACAGCATTACTGTTATGTTGAATGAACTGTGTATACCAGACTTAGTTCATAAAAAAATCTGTATGCTAAACTCTGTTTTGGTCGTATTTCAAAACGTTCTTTATCACCACATTATCAGCGCCGCCTGAAAACTGAACTGTTCGAGCGTTCTTACAACTGACACCGCACCTGTCAAACGACTTTACTGCTGTGTGACTCACTTTCACTTTCCCGCAGCTTTTTGCTGTGGCCGCAACCTTGAAGTCTATCGACTATAATGTTGCTATGACATTCATTCTTAATAATAATAATTGAATGCAAGTAAAGTTATTTTTGTCACTTTTAATTTGAGTTGTGGACTGCATGTAGTTTCTGTTGGAAAACCATCTGAATAGATGTCATATTTTTGACGGTTTGGTTCTTTTAAACCAAATCCGAACCAATTTTCCATTTTCCGCACACCCCTAGTTTCAGTTGCCGTGTTGCACTCACTGACGTAGCTGACAGTTGTTTTAGCATGTGTTCATAACAGTGCTGCATGTTCAGAGATTACATTTCAAACATTGTAGAAACTTGTTAGTAGAAAATTGAAAATAACAAAATTTGTGGTCTGTTGTTATAGTCGACAGTTGTGCTCGGGACATGCAAACTGTATGCTTCCTTCGTGAGTGATATTTCTTCATCGTACTCATCTGTTTATTAGTATGTTAAACTAATTATGCATTGTTCAGGATTGAACAGAACGTTGCCTGTGTATTGTGTATTGGTAGTTGTTATGACACAGAGACGCAGTGTAGTTCCAATGACAGACACTGTGACAGTAATAGCTGTACGTGTATTGGTAGTTGTGATAACACAGAGATACCGTGTAGTTCCAATGACACTGTGACAGTAATAGCTGTACGTGTATTGGTAGTTGTGATAACACAGAGATACCGTGTCAGTAATAGCTGTACGTGTATTGGTAGTTGTGATAACACAGAGATACCGTGTAGTTCCAATGTCAGACACTGTGACAGTAATAGCTGTACGTGTATCGGTAGTTGTGATGACACAGAGATACCGTGTAGTTCCAATGTCAGACACTGTGACAGTAATAGCTGTACATGTATCAGTAGTTGTGATGACACAGAGATACCGTGTAGTTCCAATGACACTGTGACAGTAATAGCTGTACGTGTATTGGTAGTTGTGATAACACAGAGATACCGCATAGTTCCAATGTCAGACACTGTGACAGTAATAGCTGTACGTGTATCGGTAGTTGTGATGACACAGAGATACCGTGTAGTTCCAATGACAGGCACTGTGACAGTAATAGCTGTACGTGTAATGGTAGTTGTGATGACACAGAGATAACGTGTAGTTCCAATGACACTGTGACAGTAATAGCTATACGTGTATTGGTAGTTGTGATGACACAGAGATACCGTGTAGTTCCAATGACAGGCACTGTGACAGTAATAGCTGTACGTGTAATGGTAGTTGTGATGACACAGAGATACCGCATAGTTCCAATGTCAGACACTGTGACAGTAATAGCTGTACGTGTATCGGTAGTTGTGATAACACAGAGATACCGTGTAGTTACAATGACACTGTGACAGTAATAGCTGTACGTGTAATGGTAGTTGTGATGACACAGAGATAACGTGTAGTTCCAATGACACTGTGACAGTAATAGCTATACGTGTATTGGTAGTTGTGATGACACAGAGATACTGCGTAGTTCCAATGACACTTTGACAGTAATAGCTGTACATGTAATGGTAGTTGTGATGACACAGAGATACCGTGTAGTTCCAATGACAGACACTGTGACAGTAATAGCTGTACGTGTATTGGTAGTTGTGATGACACAGAGACACAGTGTCGTTGCAGGGACAGAGGCATTGTGGTTGCGACCGTCGTCGTGGACAGTTAGTTGTAATGGATGTCTGTTAACACAAATGTGCTGTCGCTGTGTGGTGAGTCGACCTCGCAGTGATGTCATGTCTGTCTGTGCACTCTCAGTCTCTGGCAAATTGTCCTCGGTGTGATATGCTGTCTGTTGGTGTGCTATCACACATGTGCTATCGGCTAACCGATGTGCTATCGGTTGCCGTTTTAGTGTAGTGGTAACACGTTGGACTCAATCAACGTAGTTACTCTACGCTAGGCCCGGTTAGTGCCTGGGTGGGTGACCGTCTTTGGGTGGGTAAACCACCTTGGCGCAGAACCAGGCATCCAGGCCTACTCAGCCTGAGCCCGCCCTCTGTGGTTAGGCTGGAATGAATACCCGACGAAAGCTGGGGGAGTAAACAGGATATCGCGTGACACACCAGCCCGTATCCGTGGTCTTGCAGTGTTCGCTGAATGCCTGGCCGAAGGACATGGCTAGCAGAGATCAGCGCCGATTTACGGGAAGCGGTAGCACATTAGAGGTGTGTTCGCGATGGTGCACTATACAAATCCACAGTTTACTTATTTACTTTACTATCCATATCTGGCAAGTGTGATGTCTTCCATTGTGCTCTTTGGTCTGTGGCACGTTGACCTCAGTTTGCTGTAGTCTCTGTTGAATGCTGTTGGTCTGTGGCAAGTTGTCCTGCTGAGATGTTTGATAATAAGTTCCCTTAGAAGGTGAACATGTCTCACGCTGTAATATTGGTCCGTCCATGTCAGTGTATAGATTATTTTGTGATAAATACAGTTGTAAGCAGAAACGATGTCGTGACATGAGTGTCTGTGGTGAGTGCAAGTAGACACTGCGCGCCGCTGGCGGACATTACGTCGTAGTGCAGAAGCACTTTGCTCGTCTTTTTACTTGTTAATTCGTTATTGCTCGTGCTGTCGGTCCGTTGCCTTCTAGCTAACTTCTCGCCTGCTTCTCTGAATGCAGTGCATTATTGAATGCAGTGCATTATTGCTATAGTGTTGCATGTACAACAGCTGCTGAATGTTGCAGTTTCCACAGTTTTGAATAAATGCAGCTCGATATAAACACCCATTGTTTAGCCGACCACTCTCTGTGTTTTAGAAGTGTCTTTCCCCTCTGCTCTTGTTGTAGTTAGTCTGTCAAGCATGTAAATTTTCACAACCTCTGTAAACCACTCACTTTCTGTCCGATTTCTTTCTTATGTGCATTGGATATAGTTTAATGTTATGCAATAATTGTATATACAGTAGTATGTTGAAATTAAATACGATAATGGAATTAAAACAATGATTATTGATTATTAAAGATTATTTATGTTATGTTGAATAATTAGTTGAATGTTTAAAATTTCAGTTTATTAAATTCTACTTATTAAACCGCAGCTCGCAATAGCGAGACTGCGGCTTCACACATCGATGATGATCAGTGGTTTGTCTGTCTGTCTGTCGCCAAAATGCAAAAAACGCGATTTTCTCAAAAACTAAGCAATTTAGAGCTACGGTGTCTATTGACGACTATAGAAAGTTATGTAAGCTTAACTGGGCTTTTCAAAGAACCCATTATTGGATCCCTTCAATCCCAGATGGCTGAGATACGCCATCTTGAAAATCGACATGACGTCATTTTTTTCTGCCGACAGTGGTCCGGTTTCGATAAAATTTCGCAGACTGGTACATAATGACATGTCGACTGCAGTAATGTGTGGAAATGAAAACCAGATGTAGAATTCCAGTATGGCAGACGTTTGGGCGAATTCAATGGCATGTCATACCAGAGCCACGTATCACATTGCAGAGTGCTGCCAGTTGGTGAATTCACTGTCACGATTCCAGAGCCACATTGCAGGGTGCAGTCACCTGACGAAATCAAAGGCGTGATCGTGCTACATTGCAGGGTTTAAGAATTCCGTTTGCCATATTGAAAATCGTTTTTCGCCATATATTTTTTGTTTGTTTTTAATGCAGTTTAGACTTTGACGAGCGGCGGCTTTCGTATCGTCTGCGATACACTTGTTTGATTAAGCTTTTGCTGTATTCTGACAAGTTCTGTTCCAGTTAGGAGTTATTGGTAGCCTACATGTCACAAACCGTTAGATATTTGAATCTGACAGTAAATCTTGAGTATTAAATGTGCTAGCTAAATCTGACTACTTCTTATCAATCGTGCTTGTCTTGAGCTGCTGTGGAGTGGCCCCCGTGGAGACTAAATTAAAAAAGACATAGTCCGCTGTGAATTCCAAACAACTAACCGTGGGAATAGATGCAGGAAATTGTTGCAACTGATCAGCTCACTTATCGACAGATATTTCCGAGATGTTCATTTTTAGGAAATGCATATAAAGAGACTGAAAGCAAAACGACAGAAATAAAAACATCGCTCGTCATTTCCTGTGAAGATCAGTTTGGATGAATATCGGACATGTAAACCTGCACTTGACTGTTGGAGCGTGTATTACTGACAGTATGAAAGAATTCATTAATACAAATTTTTATCATCCGAACATCTCAGATTTCTCAGAACTGAATATTTAACTCAAATTAATATGGATTCAGTTTAAATATTTGAAGTAATCGCTCGGAGCGTCCATGTTATAAATGCTTCAATTACAGGCGTAGTGAATTAATCTTCTGTTCACGACTTGTCTTTTTACCACGTGTTAATAATGTTGGAAATGGTGCCAGACAGACGTGGGTTGCCAGAGACGAGTGATGGCAAGTTGTATACGCTGTATCTGTTGGCAACATTGTTGATGACGTTGAGTAACTGTAAAGAATAATTCCATCATTTTTACGTTCATTATTGATATCGTATTCTATACAATAGAGCATTGATGAAACTATTCCTGAAATCTGTTTGATCTTATGTCCCTGATCAAGGTCAAATTAGAAAAAAAGGAGGTTTAAATCAAATTAAATGGCCCACAGTGTATAGTCGTCTTCAACCTTCAAAATAATCACAGAAAGCAAAGAATAACAGAGTTATAAAATACAATCATCGTATTATGTTCACAAAAGTACTGATAGATAATTTATTGACTGCTGCTGTGCTTCGTAGACAGAGGCAGCTTGGGCACTTGATAATTATTAACCCTTTAATTGCCACATTAATACCGCACAGCAACGGACCATCATACAGCAATACGGTGATTGGTACACTGGCCGTTGATGGGTGTGCTGTTACATTTGGTACAGCGAGGAGGAGACTGGGCGGGGCCGCAGCCCGCCCAAGCCTCTCCTCGCCGTACCAAATGTAACAGCACACCCGTCAACGGCCAGTGTGCCACCTTCGTAAGCTTATTATTCGTTGTAGCACTATAATTGCCTTTGGAGTCTAAAGGGTTAACCAACATTCACATCACGGTCTATGAACATTTGTTACAGGCACAGCAGTTCTGTTACTGATAACGACAAGAATACAGCTAAACAAGATCTTTATTCCATTCACAACTAACATGAGGAATGTTATTAAACTATAAAATATATTCTGTTTTGTCACAAAAAGGAGAAAAAATGACTAAAACAAGTTTACTGGCCAGCGGCTGAGTCCCAGTAAAAACGATATATATAACGCGTGCAGCAAAACCAGAAAATTAAATAGTTCATGGAAAGTCGATATGAACATGGCATAACCAAGCATTCTACAGTATCTCCCACAACACATTAAAGCGAAATATCAATAGCAAAATCCTTATACATAGCAATACGTCGTTATAAAATACAATCATTGTATTATAAACGTTCACAAACAGCCTAGATAACTAATTTTAGAATAAGTAAGTCAGAGCGATTAACGTGTCCATAGATGACAGTGTCGCTTCGCGGGCACGACAACAGTAACTAGAGCGGTACTGACCAGGAGGGTCAGTTCATATGGCCTGCCAGCAGCGCTGTCAGACTATGGAGTAAACGCGGCTGGGATAGCAGAAATCGTCGTAATTTTTCGAAACGACAGCTCATTG
>Ga0209149_1002528_pt1 | contig 10315 bp, 3 predicted proteins | sample WorMetTyACAVOLI2_FD_187423 | JGI IMG/M metagenome (GOLD analysis project Ga0209149, IMG submission 187423) | Marine gutless worms symbiont microbial communities from Max Planck institute for Marine Microbiology, Germany - Olavius algarvensis... ...
CGACAGAGGTGGCCGCCCCGCCTTCACCCCAACCGGGCAGGTTGGTACTCGATTTATCGACCCCGTAAGGATGAAAGGCTGAGTTGGCCTAGTTGGCTGGTTACATACCGAGATGGTTTACCCGTCCACAGACGGTCACCCATCCGAGTACTAACCGGGTCTGACGTAGCGCAACTACGTTGATCGAAGCCAACGCGTTACCACTAAGCCAAACCGCCAACCATGTGGTGAGTCTTTGGTCTGGATTGCTGGTAGTCTACTTGTCACATCAGTAGTATTGGACATTTATAGCAGAAAAAAAGTATGTTAATGTTGTAGCATTCGAGGGAGTGTGGTAGTGGAACAGCCATGTTTCTCATTATCAACTCGTCTCTGATACTCATTGTCCGAGGGCCTCGTGCTGCTATCTGGGGCTCGGTCTACCTTGATGCTCATAGTGAAGAAGATCGAGAGCTGAAGTAAGTTGATGCTGCACTCCTACTGTCTGCTTGGCCACATTCTCTAGACATCCACAGTTCATCATTTGTGCATTCAGCAGTCTTCCTTTTCATGGTTTCATGCTGTTTTTGGCTGTGACCTCCAGTACAGCTGTATGTATGTACAGCTGTGTATCGTCAGTGTAGTGTTGCATGGAGATGCCGAAACTGGACACAGTGTTAGAAATGGGGGATATGTAAGTTGTGAATAGGAGTGGCACTCTACAACTGCACTGTTTATGTGTAGAAGAGGATTGCCCAGCTTTGACACACTGAGAACGGCCTGTTAAGTATGAATGAAGCCATGAAAAAGCAGCGCCAGACAAACCAAAACTGGTGTAAAGTCTACCTAGAGTAAGCTGTGGTCGACCATGTCAGACACAGAACTAAGATCAGTAGACACTAGAATCGTGGGATTTCCTAGGTCAGACGTGTACTATGCATCATCTCGTGTGTGGAGCAAGGCAGTTTCTGTGGAATGAAATGTTGCTATCATTGCTTTGTAGTAAATGGTGAATATGAAATAACCAGATTGATAGCAGTGACACGAGTTGATTGGTTTCTTTGCCATCTTTGGTACCAGCTCTCACCTGGCATTCACTTACCTGAATGTGGTACTTGTCAGTGCCCATTAACAGTGAAGCACATTCTGGTTGAATGTGTTGATCTTAAAGATGTACGAAATAAACACTTTGTTGCTTCTTCCATTAAAGATTAATTTGATGATATTGAAGCACATAAAATCATTGATTTTATCAAAGAAACTCGTTTTTATAAGCAACTTTAATGTTTTCATATTAATGTTTGTTATTTTTTTAATAGCCTTGATCTTACATTGATAGGTTTTACCTTCTTATAAGTTATTTTCATATCGTACCATCATATAAACCTTGAATGGCACTAAATAGCCTTCTTGTGCTGATGTGCCATTAAGAAACTACACACTCACTCACTCAGCTGGCTTGCCCTCCTTGCCATTAAGCAAGCTTATTGTTACGTTGTTCCTTCTGTTACAGACGAGGCAAACCGCTACACTTGAGTGAAGAACGCTACAAACTTCTAGAGCAACTGTGGACGCTGCACAGCTTCGACCATGCGTGCAAGCAGTGGCGACTGCACACAAATCGGCTCTGACTTTGCTGTCCCCGCTTTATGCTCTGAATGTGATAAAATTTGCACTGTTACATCCTCTGATTTTCTTGTCTGATGCATCGGTTTGAAGTCGGCATGTTGAAATACTGGTGTGACTGCTTACGTCTAATTTATTGTTTTCTCGTTGCATAAATAAGTTGCAGTGACAGGGTTTTAATTGTTACATCATTTTGTTTATCTAATATAGTGCACTACAAACACTGTACAGTTAGTGTACAGTTTACTGCAGTATGGTTCACATTGGCTGCACTTTTCAAATAGCTAGTTGTTGTTGTGACGTTAATATAATAGTTAATATAGTATGGAAGATAACATGGATGATGCACTATATGCGGTGGCTTGTGATTGGTCGTATGCAGTCTACTGCATGTGGAGACGTCTGACTGCCCTTTAGTGGTTTGACACTGTTGGTGAGGTGACAGGAAGGGCATGTGGCCTGTAAAAATGCTGCTGGAGCAATAGCCAAAGGCTCCTCCAAGGAATACCTTTGAGGACGCATCCTAACGTGGACTAACAACATAATAGCAGGGCTTAAAAACTTAAAGTACTCAGTAGTAGTAGTAGTAGTATTTAGAGATAACCTACCAGAATACTCAAGATCGTCCCCAAAATGACCTATAATGATGTAAATCTGGTTTCAGCAGTGTTATCCGGTTATTTCTGACGACTCGGCTATTTTAGCATCCCAGTGCCATGCTGTGTTATCGACCGATTTATGAAGGTGTGTTGTAGTGATGATCATATATGCTTGTTCACTACTGACTCAGCTGATGATACGTCCTGTTGGTTAAATGATCGACATGTCCTGCTGGTTAATACTGCGTCGATTGGCTAATTTTGCTTGATTTCTCTTGTACTATATTGTTACTGTAACATTTTCTCTGCTGTTTTAAAATTGTACATAAATGTATTTTACGTTGTTGAGTTTTGCCTTTAAAATTTAAATCGGTTGTATTGTTGTCAGTATTTGTGTCGTTCCCTTTGGACAACAACTATGGTAACTCAGTTTTTCCAACTTTCAAGGAGACTGAAAATACTTTTTCTTAAAAAACTTAACGATTGTTTCATAAAAGAAATGCATAAAAATTGCTACGAACCAGCCACCCAGGCCTACTCGCCCTGGCCATCCCTCTGTGGCCGTGGGTAGATCAGTGCGTACCATCAAAAGCTGGGGAGTAAACAGGCACAGCTGGCACACCACATGTTGCACTAGCCCATATCGGTGGTCACAGTGTTAGCCCCGGTGTCTGGCTGAGAACTAGTTAAACGCAGATCAGCGCTGAAGTATGGGAAACGTCGTCGTCGTTTCTGGCATGCAGCTCTAAGATTGCGTAGCGCCATACGTCGACATCATCCTCAACAGAGGGCGGTTCTGAGCCAAATCTGCTGCTTCAGGGAGCGTAAGGTGGTGATGTTTCAGATCCAGTTGGACGGTGCTGAGCCACGTGATGCGAGGACGACCTGGTTGTCTTCTCCAGTCTGCCGGAGGGGAGGCTAACAGGATCCTAATGGCATGGGAAATGGTAGTGCATGAGAGGCATGTTCACGATGACGTGCTGTACAAATTCACTTCTGCTGTACTTATTACAGTATTTGTAAATCTTTACAGTAGCAAATATCACTGCTTGTGATGACAAAAGCTGTTGTAATTATGAAGATACAATTAGTATTTTGTGTTGTCTCAGACTTCTGTTTTTTTGCATAGCAGGTAGAAATATACTGTCAAATTTATTTTCTTAGTAAGTACTTTCGTAGCAACACGAGCTAACCCAGTCAATGCAGAACAAAATTTTGAATCCATCGTCACCATACAAAGGTGTAAAGCGTCGCCAAAGATCAGAGTTACCACGGTTGTCCCAAGGGGACGATGCAGTGTTTAGTCAGACACAAGCAGCCCGTAAAGATTGACAGCTGTTGGGGATGTTCTGGCACTCCAGCGCTGTATATATGAAGTTGCTGCAGCTGCAGCTCTGCATACATCTGCTAGTGATGCATCACTTTCCTCTCACAGCTGGTTCGGTTGGCCGTGTTGTGAAGGATCACAAATTGTTCTGCACATCGAGGTGGTTACTATTATTATTACCTCCAACAAAGGAGGTAAATGTTTTTCCCCGTGTTCGTTTGTCTGTCTGTCTGTTAGCCATATTACTCAAAAATGCGAGCATGGATTTGGAGAAATGTTGCGTGTCGACAGATGTCTGGACATGGACGAACTGATGAGCCCGATCCGGATTGCTTTCTCGGATATCGTATAAGTGGTGCTACACGGAATTGCGGAATTTTACGTCCGGGGAAAAATCCCCGTATACATATTGCCGGCTCGCCGCTGCAGCGAGGCGTGGTTTTAAAGTGGTTTTATTCATAGAGCCGTTGGAACACTTGTCGGAGGTACGTGCGCTCTAGAGTGCCCTTCTAGTTGTTATTAAGAATGACTGCAACATTATAGCCAATAGGAAAGTGAAAGTGAGTCACACAGCAATAAAGTCATTTGACAGGCGCGGTGTCTGTTGTAAGAACGCTCGAACAGTTCAGTTTTCAGGCGGCGTCGAAAAATGTCCAGTGACTCAGAAGACTGCATTGCCGTTGGAAAACTGTTTCACGCACGAGCTGCAGTTGAACTGAACCCACGGCCACCGATGATTGTGTGCAGACAGAAGTGTGTACCTGCATTTGCTGTCCTAACTCTACTTACCAAAGTCTGGATAACGTGATTGCAGTTCTGCTTAGCAAAACAAGTTTTCTGATCAACAAAGTTGCTCTTCGTTGAGGTTGTGAGTAAACCATATGGTTATGCAATCAGTCAGCTAGGCTGACTCAGCCTGGCCGCCCCCTCTGTGGCTGCAGCCTGCAAATCACTAACCTATCACTAGGAAGAAATGCAAGCTGTGTATAAAAGTGGGCCGTAGTATTAGGACTGATAGTATATTAACCAAGTCGCTTTAAGCTGCTGGCTGTTTACTTCCTACACTGAACATTGTCTGAAAGAGTAGGTAAGTTTTGTAACTACTGAAAATCATAAACGTGAAACAGCCATATATCCTGTGTGCTGAACATACTGTATACGAAGCTTGTAATGTATGCACGAAAATCGTAGACGCAACACATCTTATTAGAACAACCTAAGCATACAGCATTCTAAAATAAAAGTCGCAACAAATGAAACAGCTGCATTGTACGTGATACACCAGTTTGTACAAAAATAACCAAATATCTGACAGGACTGTTTAACACACGTTAGGTCGAATTTCTGACAAAAACTGACACCGTGGAACGTGTTGTCCCAACACGTTATCGTTAAAATGCGAACACCTGTCTGCTCAATATTCTGTGTTAAATTTAGGCCTTTCCTCTTCAACAACTATATCATTGTCCATCAGCATGAATTTCAGTAACATGTTGCGCTATGTCGTACATCTTGTCGCCTATCATGAACTGACAGTCGCAATCATATCATATATGCACTAACAACTGATTATTGATACCACTGACTAGGGATGTGTGGAAAACCGAAATTCGGTTCGGATTCAGTAACTTTACTTTCATTAAATGTGCAGATAAAGAACGTTTTAAAACACTACTGAAACAGGGTAGCACATAGATTTCAGAATGCAATTACATTATTTACTTATTGTCGTTGTTGTGAGTGACGTCAAAGTCGCTGTAATATTTGCTGTAAATTAATTAACTACTCCGCTATTACACGAGTAGTAAATAACTATAATATCCGAACCGAACCACGTTTTTTAACCGAACCAAACTCTTACGAACCGAATCCGAATTTTTTTCAAAAACCGAACCGAAATTAAAAAATCTATTCCGCACATCCCTACCACTGACAATACACCAACTATGACTATCAGTAACTGACTCTCACTACGACTAGACAGTTCGACAACGTATCTCAGCATACAACGAACCACAGCTGTATACTAGATGACACAATTTTCCAGTGCTATATTGCCTCAGCAAACTGTGACTGTCATCGAGTTCATGTATGCCTAACAGAACTGCTGTCATTCATTACAACTGAAATACTGAATACTTATTAACACTACATGTATGTACCATACGACTACACTTAACGTGTGCTTCAAACACGTAACAGAGACACTGACTGGTCACAGGAACACAAAAATAAGGTCATTTCTTCTGCATCATGCAAAGTCAACTCGCACACATATTTAGCACAATTTAACAAACCGTTTTTCATGTCTAGATGCATCAGCGACATTATGCAACAGCACATCAAGTGCTGCATACAGTCAGTCCGCTGCCTATATTCACAAATCAGATCAACAAAACTCATTTGATTATTGCCCATCAAACAAACAACGATTCAACAAATAAACAAAGACAGTCCCTGGATGCTCCACTTTAACTAAGTACACAAGAAAAATAGATTAACATAACAACAGTAAAACTTGAGACGCACTGCGGAACGGAATACTCATAATGACTATGGATGTGGAGATCATATGCTCATTATCAGATATACCAATTGGCGACTTGATAAATATACTTTGCACATTGCAGATGTTCTGTTCTCATCTCAACACAAAAATAGAACAGCAGAACAGAATAAACACCAATGTTATAAATGATCATAATAACACACTACTGCAATTCCACTCAGTGTTATAGTAAAATGCTACAGATATGACAGTTTAAGTCCAAACCACCTCTGCTGGATTGCATTCCTGAGATATATGCAGATCTGGAGACTATTTCTGGGTGTTAGGGGTAGCCATAAAAGCCAAGACGACAATTAAAAATTTTATTTTCTGGGCAGGCCACCCCTCCCAGACACGCCACAACTGAAGTGTTCCTCGACCACTGACCAGTGATCAGTATTTGGCCTGAGGTTACGGGCAGACTTAATGGTAGATGGTGGCCTCAAACACTGCTTTCAATACATTCCTCTGTCCCACTTTTTGTATTCACAGACAAAAATCTAGGTAACTGATGATCAACCAGATTTCATCGCAAAAGTGTGACAACCCCAATACTCATAACTCTTGCTCATGCAGTTCTTGTTACATTCCTGAACGTTCTGTACAGCGATGCCCTCAAAGTAAAGTAAAGTAAACGTGGATTTATATAGCGCATAGTCGTGGACCACCACCTCTAATGCGCTACCGCTTTCCGTAAGTCGGCGCTGATCTCCGCAAGCCAACCCGACAGCCAGGCATCAGCAAACACTGCGAAACCACGTGATACGGGTTGGTGCACCACGCGATATGCCTGTTTACTTCCCAGCTTTCGTTGGTACCAAATTATACTGCTTGATGACAGAGGCAGTAGGGTGTGAACAACTTGCCTAAGGTTGTTACGCAGCAGCGTCGCAGCCGGGCCTCGAACCCGCGACTACTAGATCGCAAGTCCGACGCCCTACCACTAAGCCACCGCGCCACCCACGTGCCACCCACTCAAATTCTATGTTGAATGATTGTTGATTCATTCTAGTTCCAAATTCTCTCGAATCATCTGCACTGTTAAATCTCTTAAACTGGTATGAAAAATACTAGCTGCTGTGTCTTACATACAGTTTCTTACTAACACTCAACCTAGCATAGCTGTACAAGTTGATATGGTATCATTTAACACAGATACTTGAGACAAAGTCTGTGCAAGCACTAAGTGATATGACTTCTATAGAGACCATGTGATGCATCATCAATATAAGCAATACCGACATTAAAATAAAAATTATTTAGACAAATTGTTCATGCAATTCATGTCATGGATGAAAAACAACTAGAGCTATAGGCTGAAATAATCGTGGCTCCCTCCGCTGTGTTTTGTGGCCCTAACAAAATGTGAAAAATTGACGTACCGGTAGTTGGCATTTACGCAAATATTCAAAATCTGCTTGTAACTTTGTAGCCACTTGCCCTCATACCAAGTTTCATCAAAATTAGACTTAACCTGACAGAGAAGAATCACTTAAGTGAATGACGGGTGACAACGGTGCAACCCAACCCATCAGCTCCGGTGTTGCAGTGGAGCTAACAAAATGCTCAGCTATCGCAGAGAGACCGCACGATGCTTAGTGTCATTGAATATATTTCGCTACATCATTCAAGGTCACTCGAAATGACACTCTTGAGAACGGAACAAGTCATTATTAGTAGGTCATTGCAACCATGCATCTCGCACCATTTCTGAGATATTCAGCACTGAATAATGGCATGACCTTGAAATTTGGGTTTGGGGTTATTCGAGGTCATTAAAAATCGCGCTGTTCGATAGACCATAAACTTTCAGTTGGCTGGCCACTGTAAGTACAGCTCTATCTTGCAGGCATACCATTTTTGAGTTATTTGACATTGAGTAATATCGTGAGCTTGAAATCTGGGTTAAGGGTTACTCAAGGTCATTGTAAATGGCACCATTCGATATCTTGGATACACTTTCCTATTCGCATTTTGCAGCAACTATGGCCATATCTTTAGCCGTTTGTGAGATATTCAATGACAAAGAATAGCATGACCTTGAAAAATGCATTAGAGGTTGTTCAAGACCATATACGACTTTCTATTGGTCGGCCATAGCAGTATAGCTCTATCTTGTACCATTTTAGAGTCATGTGGTGCTGAATTATGTCATAAGCAGAAACCAGTATTGCAATATCATGACCTTGAAATCTTGGTTAGAAGTCACTCGAGGTCATTGAAACTGGTGCCATTCGAAAGCTTGGGTACATAATAACTACGGATCTATCTTGTATTATTTCAGAGATAAAGCGAGATATTGGGGGTCCCCGACAGAATATTGCCATACCATTTGGTGTTGAAAAACTTGAATGGTGTAGCTACCTGATGGTGAAAAAGTTTGATGATATGTTGAGCCGTTTTGACATAGACTACCGGCATGTGACGAGACAAGACATCTTGTGACAGCGTAGTCGCGCTATTATAGCAGCGCACAGTAAAAATGCACTATTTTAAAGCAAAAATCACACAGCATACAAAGGAAGACAGGACACTTGTCCATATGTCATGTAGACATCACAACTAACTGGTAACGGTTTCAAGAACTGAGACATTACACTAAAAACCACACAAACATATGTCTCAACAGCTTTAGTCATGTAGCAGTGTTCAAAAAAAATGGAAAACGATATAAGTCTTGCAGTCAGACGACATAAGTAGTGACTATTCCTAGACAATTATGAAATACTGCTGACAAGCAAATGCAACCACACACAAAGTATTACAGAATAAATAATTTGCACGCAAAAAAATACGGCAGACAGACTGCTGCACATAACCAAGTAACATCAACAATACTAGTTGGCGACTAGCATTACAATCATTTCCCTATCTGACAGATGCTGCAATCTACTAATGGTATGCTGAGGTGGCACTTGGCAGGCCAGGAATGAAACTGAGAATTAACATCACAGAAGGCATGGTGTACAAAACTTACAGTCTGCAGCATCCATGAGACGTGGCATTCGCTAAGCCACTCATCTAGTCAATGTGACAGCTTATCTGACCACAGACCTTGCCATGCTGAGGCACCTAAATTCCCACACAACAGTTTTTTCTGTCTCTGGCAAACTCTTACAGTAACACATCTTCAGCTGCGTTTTCATGCACAATGTACGATATACATAATGTCTGACATCTACATCCCATGTTAATGATCATTCTCACGCGACAATCAAACTTTTACAGACAGCAGCCTGGTACCCGTTAATGTGATAAAATAAAAGCGACAATATAACAAAGCAGAAATCCAGACAGCAAAGCATCAACAACTGCTCAGAGCCACGTAACACTGTATCAATGACACACAGCAGCAGTACATAACCCATGCGGTGCACTCAGCACTTTGCCTGCACTGTAAGGTGCCCTGATTTTCACCACAATATCAAAACCGCTGCTTCTGTTTACTAACTCACAAATACAGTTAACATATGACTTCATGTTAATCTATCATCTACCTCTATCACATCAAGTGTGCTATAACTAACATAAACAACACTATACACACTCTACAAGTGTCATCAAGTGGCACAGTCGTCACACCGCTGCTCCTCGTAATGTACAGCATAGCCGCAGGATTTCAGCAGAATGCAAACTTACTGAGCTACCTAGACAACAACTGCAATGCAGTCCTAACATTAAAATTAAGCTTGCCACTATACTAGCCTAGTTACAGCAATAGCTTTCTTCAGTGCATGTCAGTTACAGCATTACATAACAGCAGCAACAGGTCAACACAGGATTATGATACACATGCATGACATGCAAGCCACTAGACGTATGCAAGCAGTATCCTCTCGTGCTGGTCCGGAGCCAGGGTCAGTTGGGAGAGTTACGATAAAAAGGGCATCTGGCATAATATTTCTGGGGGCAATGTTGCCTGCTCAGTGCTCACCATCAGTATGCCGTTCCTCTATTAACGTCTACTGGCATGCCAACCAGCAGACTTACGATACGATACGATAGTGGGTATTTAACGTGCAGTAAAAAGCTGACGGGTAGCCAGCTTAGTCTACCACACGGAATAAACAGAAAATTAAAATGTGAAACTAAAAATAAAATGATGAGCGTAATAAGTCCAGTCCGGTCCCGTTATCATGAGGCAGTCCAGTAGGTAAAAGAAATCTAAGGTGGGAAGGATTTGTTGAAAAGGTAGGTTTTGAGCCTGGAGTGAAAGAGAGAAGGAGTGATCGATGA
>Ga0209149_1002529_pt1 | contig 10310 bp, 6 predicted proteins | sample WorMetTyACAVOLI2_FD_187423 | JGI IMG/M metagenome (GOLD analysis project Ga0209149, IMG submission 187423) | Marine gutless worms symbiont microbial communities from Max Planck institute for Marine Microbiology, Germany - Olavius algarvensis... ...
TGAACATTCGAATAATGCAATAAATTCGCACAAAAGCTAGCATGCATCATGCACATGATTGCCCTTTCATACAATTCAGCGAAAATTCAACATTTGAAGACGGTCGTAGTCGAGCTGGAGCTGATGAGATTTTATGTTGCAATGAATGGAGTTCATATTACTGTTATCGGGAACTCGCTCTGTGAACGACGTCATCACGGAAAGGTATACGGACGTGATACCACGCCAGAGCTGTCGTAACAACGACATCGCACATCGATTGACGACAAAGGACCGTGACGTCATCACGCGTGCCGTCCGGAACTGGACACAGGCGCGACGCGACACGAGAACGACCGTCTCCATGACAACACCGCGCATCCTAGTCGTTTGACGACGAGGACCGCGACATCTTGTCGGCCCACCCATCAACGGCCATTGTACTCAGTGCTAACAATTCACATAAACTGAAAAAAACGATGTAATCTCGTAATTATAATCAAATACGACACAAAAAGACATGTGATTACGGATTGATCTTATGAATAGTAATTATTGAAAATATAAGAAGTGATGTTAGTCAAATTAAGGTAACCAAAATGCACGTAAACTTATTAAAATTTCCACCCTTAATCCAGAGTATTGATTGATCAAAAGCTGAAAAGTTAATTTTAAAAGATAATTAGTGTCAAATACAAATAATTGTTTGAATTAGCCTATTCAATAAAATAGTAATATAATTGTGTTGAAATAATTGATCAAAGCTTTAAATCCTTTGAATCTTCTGTATAAGATATATTATTATACTGAATTATTCTTAAATGAAAACAAAATTATTAGTTAACAATTAATAGTTGCTTTTGAAAGTAATTAAAATTAAAAATTAGCTGAAATTATTATAGCACTATGTTACTAACGGATTAGTCTTAATAATTGTAATTAACGAATTAATCCAAATGGAAAATCAAGCCCAAGCTCTCCTTATAATGTAAAGTCTCTGCGACAACTGCATCCGGTTATAGACCTACTGAACTGTTAAGGTAAATTCAAGTACTAATAAGTCTATAACCAAATATAGCCAATGACTAAGATTCAATTCGAAATTAATCAAAGTCAGTCTGTTGTTCGTCAACTAATTTCTTGTTAATAATCTAGAAGTCCATAGATACCAGTCTTGTTAAATAATAAGGGTAAATATGGCCCATCACTAAAAATGCCTGAAACTATTGTCTAAAGATCTGTAAAATATGACCTTAATATGGCGAAAGCATCTGTTAAGTATGCAATAGTGAAATATATTTAAACTGGCCCATTACTAAAAAGGATGATGATGATGATGAACGTCGCTGAACGACACATCATCAAAAACATCACGTCCGCGTAGGCGAACAGGGCAACAGACGGTCGCACAAGAACAGAGGCTATTAGAGAATTCATTCATAAAATTATCGGCCAACTTAGCAGCAAGCTACCAAGTTATGTAGGCTCGTTGCCAACGGCGTACAGGCCGTGGCTCGTAAGAGCAGCAGCGTAGGCCCTAGGCCCACTATAGTAAACAGGAAGTCACCACGTAGTAGCCCAATCTATTAGTCAGGCCAGCAGCAGCAGCCGTCAGGCCCGCAGCGGATAACAACAGCCGTAGCTAACCGCCTCCCATGCACGCAAGCAGCACAAATTAACATAATACACGCAAGGCAACTAAGGTCCAGGTACGCCGAGACCCAAGCCACAGCTAGAAGTAGTGACTTTGTGGACATGTTACGGCGCCTTATAAGTTGTCGTATTATTATTATTATTATTATTAAATCGAGGTCACTTCACCTCCAGCGACGCTCACAGACTGAACGGCACCAGCCTGCACGGCGCCAGTCTAGGAGTCAAGAGATGCAGTGCTATCGTGTTTCCAGCCATACTCACCATGGCAGTGCATTTACCAGTCAAATACAGTTGTTACGCGGCAGATTAGTCAAGCCAGACATCACCGCCAAGGGCCGTTGCAGAGTGCGGCACACCAGTGTCCCATTCTCTCCGTCCCACCATCGGCGGTGTAGCAGCAACGACAGCACAGCGTCCTCGGCCCAGCAAGGCCAATAGGTCCGTAGCAAATAGTAGCAAGCGCCAAACTTACAAGCCGAGCCATACCGCATGGCAATACAAGCGGCACACCTACGTCACCTTATAAATTATGTTAATATATGGTTTAGCTTTTCCACAACCCAGACCCAAGCGTAGAGGAGCGTCATTATAATGATGTTGACATTATACTGCCCAGCAAGTGTGAGAGTAGCCTACAGAGCTTTGACCTAACACCGACCCATGGCTCAAGCAGCATAGTACGGAGAGAGATTCCCCACAGGCCACTCAAGCACTCAACTCCGAGTTTACTTAGTAAACCGCAATCTACCAACTCTGCAAGAGACCTAATGGAGAAATGACAGTCACACTGATTACGAAAAACAGACAAAGGGCGTAGAGTAGATAAAATGCTCCGGATTTTACGACGAAACAGTAGTGCAATCTCAAATCCCAGTATAAAACCATAAGTATAATGCTTAAGTATTTATGACAATCCGTTTTTAACTTCTATCTAGGCTGTGAGAGATGTTACATGATTAGGTCAACCTGTACAGATGAATAAGTCTCAAGCTGTAAAAATGATTCTAGCATGCATTAGTTAAGTAACTCTAGGCATTCCATTCCATAATCCGTAGAATCTTAAACAAGCATTAAGATTCCAATGCCATAGCTATCTGTAGCAATAAAATAGTAATCTAACAGACTCAGTAGAACAACGCCCGAAATGTATTCTATGAACCCTGGCCAAGCCAAAGATCCATCGAATCGAGTAAGTAAATCTATTAAGATAAGTAACCCAAGCAATGATACCAATAAACTCCCAAATATATATATCAAGTAAAAATCGTCCGTCAACTAGATGGTACAACACCACCCACCAAAACCACGCCAATTCATGTTTGTTATTAAAATTATGTATGACAGCATTAAGTACGTTCGTCTAACGTCTAAGACAGACAGACTTACAGACTCCACAAAACAACACAAGCGCGAAACATTCATAGGGTACAGCAACTATATAGCCAACTGAAGTCGTCTGACAGTGCATACGTACCTCGAAAATCCAACCTGCACAACTCATTAACAAGCCAATTATGCATAGTGAACTGAATTACATTTAAGTAACTCTAAATGCTCCATATCTGCATCAGACGTATTATTCGCAGGCCGACCAAGGGACCTTTACCTTTAACCTTCTATGGACGACCAACTAAACCAACAGCTCTGTGTCATGTTACGCGAATTATACTGGATTATACACGAAAAAGTAAGCAATAAATCGCGAAATACGCCACGAAATAGTTACGTACAGCAGCGTATTTTACATTATAGCGTCGGCGTAGCGTCAAGGTGTCAAACAAACAAACATGCACAAATTAACGAATTAAAACGGACGAACTATAGGGACAGACAACTTCTTCGAAAACCAAGCATGCCATGCACTCATACATGCAAAAAAAACTCCAAAGACATACCTCGAAGATCTGTAAAAACTCAATGTAAACTAACAGTGACAATTGTTATGAACGATTAAAAATATCTTCCCTTATCCCTTAAAAGTCAAGCTATGGTGTCGCTCACGCCACGCTCTCGCCACGACGTACCAGAATGACCGGATCCGTAATTAAAAACGCATTTCCCGGTCGCACCAAAGCTTCAGGCCCCCACACTAAACAACTATATTCATTGCATCTGTCAGTCTTAACGGAGTACTTACTCAAAAATGACCGAATTGTCGCTTGGTAACATAAGTAATATACTACACAGAATTACAATCAATCATATAATCATTCAACAAACATATCATTGACAGACACACATAGATCTTATACACTATCATGTAAATATTCTTAGACTTATTATCTATTCTCATGCTTTTAGACTTTAATTACTTTAGCCATCCAGGGCATCACGAGCATGGCACATTTAATGCGTAATCGTACTACTATGTCAAATCTGCTCGGTTCCCTTTAAAAATAACCACGGTCCCGTTATAGGCAACCGGGAAGGGCAACCAGTAACGCGTAACTACGCCGTTAACAGACACACTGTGTAGTATTACTTTTATCTCAACCGGTTTATTAGCCTTATTCCGCAGTAAGCTTCTAGATCATTATAGACCAGAGCGCGGGGCATACCATACAATGTATAATTAAAATATCGCCGAGGTCCCTCAGTCGTTGACTTCTCGGCAGCGACATCCTATCGCCTCTTAACTCACATACTTATTATATCATTCGTCGGACCACTTGATCGTGGGTGACCGACAGCGAAATTATCGCCTCTTATAGCTTCTTCTTCTCATAACTCCTTACCCGCCTATGGGTTAATACGTACCTCGCCGGATCACGTAAGCGTTGACTCCCGGCAGCGATCAAAAATATTGTCGCCACTCACTCGCGTCAATAACTTCCTATAAAATCGCTTCACACAGAGTCTTGCGTCTTGCGTCTTGCTTCGTTTTGCTTCGATAGTTTACTTACTTAATTACTTACTGACACCATGCAGTAGAACATAATCAGTCGTACCAACCGTACATACAACTTACAGGTCACTCTCTAAGATTTCACACAAAGCATACTAAAATAACACTCATAAACAGCCGTTGCCGCTATAAGCACATCGTGATCTTCGCACAAAAAGCAGCTGCGCTGTCACTCACTCACTCATTCGCGCAATATAGGAAGCAAAACGATTAGCCATAGCAAGCAGCGCAATATATATATAAGACAGTAAAAATAATTACGTTTCAAATGTTTTTCCTGTGTTTTTTACATCTTCAAACGATATCTAGACAAACCCAGAGTTGCATTTTTTATGTCGAAAATTACTGTAATGTCGGGCCCTAACAACAGCAATGTCCTCTCTGAGTCTGACCCAAACATCGGCTGAAGAAATTACGTCTTATTTACTTACTTACACATAAAATAGTCATAATACAATTAATATACAATAATAAACGAAAGAACTACGTTACATTTGGCATTGAACGCAGCCAACACACGTGAAAACAACCCCACCTTCCACACGCGAAGCATAACTCATTAATGGCTGGACAATAATTACAGCCCTCTCTCGCACCTCACACAACGCTGCGTCAGCTGGGGGAATAGAAAAACGTTGTTGAGGGAATTGCCAGCAAAACCTGGGGGCATTGTATCAAAACGTTGCCACGTATCAAAACGTATACCTTGCAGCGAACGATTCGGACCGGTGCGTTAACAGGACCTTGAACCACTGGGGCTGGCTGTATGTCAACAGGGCCTAGAACGATAGGGACAGGCTGTGCATCAACGGGGCCTATACCCACTGCTGGGTCTTCGCCCTGCACTACAGGACCTTGAATTACCAACTGTATTGCCGGTAAATTCTGCACGACCGGGGCTACTATTAAATCGGCCTCTGTCGCTGCTGAAATATTAATATTATCGTTCACTACAGACGACAAGGCATCGCGCGGTAAATATCACATGACTATATTAACGAGTTGATGATGTGGAATTATTGCAGTAATTAGTACTCACTACACTACACTATAGCAGCTGTATAGTTAGGCTACTGATTGGTGATCAAACTGGCACGCATTCCACAACGAAGAAGCTTAAGAGCTTCTACAATGTTCTCGTTCAGTCGCGTCCGCATATCAGTTACGTGCGTCCAACAGACGAAAAGTCTCTTTCAGACTGCATGTGCCGAACGAACTTGTAGACGGGACTCCGCGCTTTACAACTGAGTATACTAACGAATATCAACCTATCGTGCCCGATAATTCTAGTCCTGCAGCCAGTGGCAAAATGGCTAGCTTCAGCGCTGCAGTTGCTGATGTGGTGTCATTTGAATTTGACGGTATCAACGTCACATCACAGCACGTGGTAATACAGACAGCGCCTCTGATGCGTTGAGAGACTCTGTGATGGCCACCTGCTTGCCTTTTACGGTCTCGTGATAAAGACTATCCTGGTAGTAGAGTCCTGGTGCACTGATGTTTTCATGAGAGGAAATGTCCGCGAGGATACCTGAGCGAGCTGTGAGATACAAAGGGCTGATGATCGTCTGTTGCCGCAGCTTGCTGAGCAACAGCACGACAGACGACGACATTGATGACGTAAGGTCCACGCATGCAGCGAGCGATTACGACAGTAGCGTACGTGATGCTGGCGCTGACAGATTCACCATCCGTCACGTCGCCTTATACACACTGAACAGCCTACTACACGGGAGATAGGCCTACTGAGTAGTGAGTATACCGTGGAACAGCTGGAACGTTGTACAAACTGAAATGCAAAATAAAATACAGATATCAAGGCATTTAAAGTTAAATTTTAGCCTTCTGGGCGAACTGGACCCGACCTGACCCGCCCTTTTCTGTAAATTTTCTGACCCAACCCGATCCGACCCGCGGGTCGGGTCAAGAGTCGTGCAACTCTGAGCGGGCTGGCGGAGTCCATTACGAAAAAAATAGAGTTAACGCAGCATCTACACTACACACGCACCGTCAGGCAAGCCTGATGGTGTCGAGCTCTTTGTCCCACCCCTGAGGCTGTGCATTGGGCCAGCCCGCGAGGCTGGCCTCAGCATTGGTATGTGAGGGGGGCTAGTGCCACCTTGCAAAAGAAAAAAATAAGAGATTCAGCGATCGCCGAGAAAAGACGCGACGCACAACACATCAATTAACGATACAAGCGCACATGCAGAATGTCTATTACATTGTTAAACTAGAACGGCGCATGTACTTCCGACAAAGGTCTTCCGACGCCTCAGTGAATAAAACCATTTTAAAACCACGGCTCGCTCTAGCGGCGCGCCGCTAATGGGATTTTCCCAACGTAAAAGTCCGTGTAGCAGCGCTTATACGATATCGGAGAAATCAATCCGGTTCTGGCATCCGGACTATGATCCGGATCAGACTCAAAAGTTAATCAGTTCGTCCGTCTCCCGACATCTGTCGACTCGCAACATTCCATCCAAATCCATGCACGCGTTTTTGAGTAATCTTGCTAACAGACAGACAGACAAACAAACAAACAAACACGGGTAAAAACATGTACCTCTTCCTTTGTTGGAGGTAATTACGCATACATAATTACTAAAGTGGAATAAGGTCACGTCGCAGCGTATATGCCACTCCCAATCTACTCTGTCCTATAGCAAACTCCGTTAGCTTTTAATCCGTTGCTATGATCTTTCACGCTGTTCAAGTTCAACCATTTTGGGACCAGTCAAAAGACTACGTGATTTCCTATTCGCGAAGAATAGTAACTTTGCACTTTTAGCGAGATAATTGCATTGCAGTGAGCAGGTTATTTGACGCCTCGATCCGCTCGCGATCACGCTGCAAATTTACGCAAATCGCTGAAATCCGCAGACTCGAGCTATCTATCTTATCTGCCGCTGACAGTGTGGGTCTGTCTTCATTCACAGTTTAATTAACTGCATACTCCATACTCCAATATAAAAACTGCAACGAAAGTCAAAGTGATGAAGTCAATGGTGTGGGCAGTATTCCAGTATGGAGTGGAGGGATGGACTTTGAAGAAATCGGACAGAAACAGAATAGAAGCTTTTGAAATGTGATGCTGGAGAAAAATGCTTAGCATTTCATGACAAGAACACCGTACAAATGATTCAATATTAACAGAATTGGGCCTGGAAAGAGAGTTAATGGGAAGAGTGGCAAAGCTGAAACTACAAAATTTTGGCCACATTACTCGGGGAAGTGCAGGACAGTTGGACTTACAGTCCTAGAAGGAATCATGGAAGGGTTACGGCATCAAGGCAGACCGAGAAGACAGTGGATACAGGACATTGAAGAGTGGACTGGCTGTGAATACATTCAGCTAAAGGAGATGTTACAAGATTGAGCACAATGGAGAAGAAAGATATCGGAGTGGTCGTCTGCTGTCGCCAACCCTCATCGAGGAAGGTCGACTAGTGAGTGAGTGAGTGATACTCCAGAAGTCGCGATAACAGTAACAACAGTGACTTGCAGTGCGCCCCCTACAATCAGACCGATGGCGCATTTCAGAGTTCACATAGTGTTCCCAGTGTAAGCAGTATGAAACAGGAAACTCTTCAGTTTGCTCTTGGATGTAGCAGTCGAACGCAAGAGTTTCAAGTCGGTCGGCAGCCGATTCCAAGCACGGGGTGCGGTAACAGAGAAAGCGCTGTCACCAATCTTCCGACTCGTTCGTGGTACGATTAAGTCACAGTTACTCGACGAACGCAGGCAGCGACGACCGTGAAGGAATGTCAGAGGCGGGCGTCAACAGGCTGGCAATGTAATCGGGAGTGTATCCGACGAACATCTTGTGTACAAACAGGCACAGCTTGTACTGTATCCTGTCTGTGATCGGCAACCAATGCAACCGCAAAGCAGGAGTGACATGAAGGCCAAGCTTTTGGTCTAGAACAGTGCTGCTGCAAGCAAGATTCTCTGTAAAGGGGCTAGTGTCGTCGCCGGCATGCCCGCAAGAACAGCGTTGCAGTGGTCAAGGTGCGACAGCACCAAAGTTGTAACCAGCTTGGCAGTGACGTCGCTACCGAGTTGACGACAGACTGAGCGATAGTGCAAAATGAGAAGTAGTAGTAGTAGCATAAGTAGACACAGCGAAATTTCGCGACGCCTCTAATGCGCTACGTGTGTCGATACGCCGAGAATGCGTCTTGAGTGTAGTTTCGAAGGTGTCAAAGCTCAGCGTTGATCCCGGATGTGAGAGAGTTCCAGGTTATCAGACCAGCGACAGCGAAGACACGACGACCGAACGTGCTGCGGCAGTGTCATGGGACGACTGACTGGCGGAACAAAGACGCTGGCGACTGAAACGTCCGACGTTGACGTACAGTAGACCACAAGTCGGGAGCCTTGCGCTCTAGGCACCGGCAGACAGTGACTACAAGCTTGTAATTCACCCGCTGAGGAACGTTCAGCCAGTGCAAATCTGAGTGGAGCAGACGGGTCAAGCCACGATCGAACTTTCATGTTCCACTGACGACATGTGCTGCGGCATTCAGCACACTCGGAGACTTTGGCGACCATGTCAACACGGCGTTGCAGCTGTAACAAGAGCGTCTAGGTCTTTGCAGCGAGTTAATGGCGGGTTACGGCCGTTGAAGGTCATTCAAGGTCATCGAAACTGGTATCAATCGACAGCCCTAATAAAGAACTAATTGTTCAGTGATTAATAAAGTTTAATTGGCGTGACTTGGGTTAGGGTTAGTGAGTAACAAAGAACAGCTGGCAGAAGATATTGACGATGGCGTAGCCGTACAATGGGCTACAAAAGCACCACGTGGACGGACTGAGGTAAGCTGACTAGACTTGCCCTGACTTGAATACTAACTGCGCCATCTCCCACCGTTTCGGAAACACTGCGACAATAACTTCGGAAATCGCCGCTTTTAGCCCGCAGTCTCATTTACGGCCCGCGTTGGGTGCTGTGTGGAATTTGGCATAAAAACTAGGCTTAGGACGTACGTTGAACAAGTGCAGATCAGAATGTTTGGAGGGAGTATGACTTAGAGCAGTAACATCAAAATGCGCAGAATGAACAGCATAAAACTGCAGTACACTGACGACGTTTGATCAAAACAGCTCGTAAGTTACAAGTTTTAAACGACAGAAACTTGCAGTACGGCTGACTGGAGCGGTAGTATGTCTGCACGCTGCATCGCGGCTTTCGGGCTTCTGAACTCCCCCCCCCCCATTTTTTGTCATATGCAACGCCTATTATGAAGCTGTCTTCTGTGGTCTACCGAACAATAAAATGACTCCAAATGATATTCATGCCAATCAGACCACCAGTTTCGTTCGAATCCAGCAATGGAAGATGCAACCTGTAGACAGAATTGTGTTAGAAATTTTCAACACTAGCCGTTGTTTAGTGGCGTAACTTAACTTACTTAGTGTTTTGTCTCTTATCATTTCAGTCTTGTCCTTGAAAGGGATACATAATGGCATTTGTAAAATTGTAATTTAAGGGTTTTCTCTATGTGTACACGAGCCCATAGGCGTAAACTTCCTTCAAATAGTGGGGGGGGGGGCTCATGGCCCTTTCCTTCCCCTCCCTTTCCCTTCCCTCCCCCTCCCCTTCCCTCTCCTCCCTTCTCCTCCCTCCCCTCCCCTCCCTTCCCCTCTCCTTAGAAGTAGGGCCCCTCAAATCCAGCTAGGGGGTCTGGGGGAGCGCTGTAAGCTCCCCCAGCGGGGTCTGGGGCGCAGCCCCAGCCGAAATCGAATTTGGTGCATTTTAGCCTTAAAA
>Ga0209149_1002531_pt1 | contig 10306 bp, 7 predicted proteins | sample WorMetTyACAVOLI2_FD_187423 | JGI IMG/M metagenome (GOLD analysis project Ga0209149, IMG submission 187423) | Marine gutless worms symbiont microbial communities from Max Planck institute for Marine Microbiology, Germany - Olavius algarvensis... ...
TTGACATTTATATATTTACATTGTCAAGCGCCGCCGTCCACGTTTTGTAGGGGGCGCTATAGAAATTTCGTTGATTGATTGATTGATTGATTGATTGAGGCCCTTAAACTTTCATCTACGGGATGGACATCTTCCACCTCTTGGTGCGTCGGCATCATCACCGGGCGTGGGCAAAATTATAAGTATGCTTATTCGCATAAAATGCAGAGAAGTCCGCAGTAAAATTCAAAACGGCTGCAGAAGAAAAACATACGAAATAAGCCGATAACAATAAAATGTAACAGTAAGTTAGCTATCTGACAACGTTGGTCAATAGTCGGTTAGTGTTCAATAAAAGTTTCAAAACAAATAGTGGCCTAATATCGGACCGACATATTGTGGCAGCACAATGTTTTGCGGATTAACAGAGTTCATTACAACTGACGAACAATGCAATAATCTCAAAATTCAAACTACATACAAGTGCATGGTGCCGGAAAATCTCGCCTCGTGCAAGTGACGAATTTAATGGCACGTTCCCAGAGACATTGTCCGTATACGCTGAAAGTTTCATGATGTAAGTTGTAACCATTTTCACGCATTGTTGTTAACAAACAAAAAATGGTCACAAAGAGAATTAGGCTGCAACGTTACAAACAAACATCGTAAATGAGCTACAGAAAGCGACCAGAAACAATAGCTCGCCTGCTGTGACCGGGGAGAGGTAGGCCTACAATGGCCAAAATACGTCTCATCGACATAGTCTTTGACAGCGTCGTTCCAGGATATCGCTTGGTATCAACAACTGGCTTAATGGCAACGACGTTGCGCAAATCAACTTAGTTGACGTACGTCGAGCCAGGTTAACACTAGGTGGGTGATCGTTCGCTGGTATACCGCCTTGGTACTGATTTAAGCAACTACTCACCGATAAGCACAATGACTGCTGGCAATGGTCACGCGTCCACCACTTTACTTTGGAAGAACGACGAGTTCTGTGTAACAGTCGGCCCCGCCCTGTCACCAGGACTGCTTGTGGTCGGTTAAATGAGCTGCTGATGCTCTTAACTAAGCAGGCCACACGGCAGATGTGGGTTGCGTACTAAGTTAACCCTTTAAACTGCAGAGGCAATTATAGTGCCACATCGATTAATTTAAAGTTGGTACACTGGCCGTTGATGTGTGGGTTGTTACATTTAGTACAGCAAGTAGGGGCCCTGGGCGGGCTGCGGCCCCGCCCAGTCCCCTCGTCGCTGTACCAAATGTAACAGCCCACCAATCAACGGCCAGTGTACCAATCACCGTATTGCTGTATAATGGTCTGTTGCTCTGCGGTTGTAATGTGTCAGTAAAGGGTTAACCCTTGCTGGCTAAACGCGCCATCGTGAGCATGTGCTCACAAACAGTGAACGCGAAATGTGAAATGTTACTTCTTCTTCGTATGGTACCAACTACCAATCGACAAAGGCAAACTTGCTGTTCATAATTCATCACCGACACGTGCCTACTGCTTGAACTAGGATATGATAGGTTACACAGCATACAGTGCATACAGTCAATAAACACTTATCAATAAGCAATCTTGCACATTAATCAATTATTAGTTTTTACGAATATTTAAATCAGTTAAACACAATAAACATAATCATTTTAACAACGAAGTCACTCAGCACATTGCAATAATTGCACTTGTGTCATTATCCTCATCAAAACTTGCTAAGGCGCTGCTCAACTGCATGGTGCTCAGCAGCGCCTTACAGGGAGTTACAAAATACATGCTTAAAATAACATAAAAACACGCAGAATCAGTTACATTGCAATGTTACAGTTTGGTAAGTTCTAGACAGTAAACAAATAAGTTTTTAAGTGGCGGCAGAATACAGAGTGCGAGGTTAGTGTGCGTATCACAACGAGGATAACCGGTAGCATTAGATATAGCAGTCACCTTTTCTTAGTCAATTAGTCAACCTGGCTATGGACTAAAGGGTTATAATGTTCGACAACTAACTAAAATCATTTAAAGACAAGTCGCTGCAGATTCATCGTCGAAGTAAAGGAAGACAGATTCATTCACACGTCTTGAAAAAATAACCCTGAAATGACAGAACAACAGCGACTAGTATTTAAACTGCTATTTACAATATGACAGACAAGAAATCAAATAGAAACAGCATAAACAATACGCAACAATAGTAGAATTTACACAAATTCACAGATTACATTACCATACGAACGGTATTTAACAGCAAACTTCCCATTGCGTTGTTGGACAACAGTGGTCAGTAACTGAGCAAAGAAGCTCAGCTATAGCTGACTCAGCTCGCACTACAATGAGATCAGTACGTAGTGGCGGTAGGCGGCGCTAACGCTATACAGTATATGACATTAAGAAATTATTCAGCTGATACGCTTGTCAGTACCACGTGGAATTCTACCCAGTCACACGCTAAACTGTTTCAAAAGCACACTTAACAAAGGACGCCTATAACCAATAACAATGTGTAACAGTATTGTTTATAATTTTCGTGCATAAATTCGTGGAACCGGAAGTTAAAGCGAAGTGACAGTCATTACCCGCCATTCGCTCGTTAGAGCGAAGGGCGAGGTATTTGTTTTACTGTATGTTTTTTGTTCGCTTTTTATCAACGATTTCTCGACAACCCGCGGGCCGATTCACGCCAAAGTTTGCATGCGGGCGTACTCTGGTTTCGGATGTGTCTTCTCCCCTTTTGGGGGTTAGTGGCCCCCGGGCGCAGAAAAAGGGGGAAATGTCGAATGCGAATGGTGGGTTTGTGTCAGTTCTACTGACGCGCTTATTATTTAGTTTAACAAGAAGCTGAGCTGTCGCAAAGTGGCCGCGTGATGCTCCGTGTGACGTCGTCGTCAAGCTTGTGCCTTACATATGCCAACAACGTGAGGTAGAATAGACAGAGACCTAAAAGAGTTTCACGAGAAAACTTAGAAACTTTAATACAGTACGAGATGAGACGGAACGGCAATACGCATGAAGACGAACGAGTCATTGCAAAATGACGTATGTGCACCTGCAATACAAGCAGTCATGTGGCAGGCGACGTTGCCTGCAATCAACGACCTCAGGACGACCAACGCGATATCCTTTCGACGTGTCGGAGCCATTGAGACAAGCGCTCCAATCTGGATGCCCATTGCGCCCAAACTTCCGAAGCCGCAAAGCACATACGTGGATATCAGCTCCGAACGCTCCTAAAATAATAATAATGTATAATATACAGATTTCTATTCCGCTGTAGATCGTAACTTCAGAAGCCGTGTCATGGACATTGTCGTCTACGGCAACAAATTATTAGTTTCTTATGCTAATTAGGCCACTGAGATTATGGTAAAAAAAACAATTTTACACAAGTTTAAAAATCAGATTCGAAATTTTGTGATTAAGACCGTGCTTAAGATTTTTTTAAACTATTGGCAAGTCAAAAAAGTGATCTGTTTTTAAAACATAACACCACGTCGCTAATAGCTAGGTTTTACACGGTTCATTCGTAACAACACCGACGGTATGACACTCGTTCAATAAATAAGTAGGTTTTAGCTTCAATGTATGCAAGATAAAGTAATGACTATTTGCCTAATACTATGCGAAACCTTAGTGAGATTTGATTTTGTTAAAATCTCAAATGAAATTATAATAAATTCAAATCAAATCCAAATTAAAATCATATGTTTTTAAATCAAATCTTCTTCCCAGTAGTCAAATCGAACAACTGCGGTGCGTTTATGGACGCCATGAGCAAGCCCCCGCCACTAGCATAAATTTCACCAAGAGTTTTCACTGAGAGGGAAGATTTTCATGGGGAAGCAAACATATGGGATATCGGTGGTGTCGGCCGCTGCCACAACCATAAATTTCATGGTGGGGGCATTTTTCACGCTTTACGGGGACAAACCATACGGAACAACGGCGATGGCGCGTTTCTAGGCGACAGATGAACAAAACAAAGAGACAGACAGACAAAACAGAAGGACATCGCCATCGCGTAAGGCCGCCTTGCAGCTGGAGCTTAATAAACACAAGTGATTCAATCACAATTTAAATCAAATCGTAATTTGGATTTGCCCATCACTGAAGTTAGTGCAGAAATTTCCTGGAAAGGCTGGAAAAATGTAGCCTTAACATCTTACTTTTCGGAGCTATACAACTGGCTCTTTACAGAGCCACAGTTTCTGAAGGAAGACAACTTTACATCTTTTACATATTTTCATATTATAGCGTATAGCACAGAAGTACGGTGAGATTGTTTAAATAATCAGTAACTGAAGTCTGTTTATGGCGCTTACCAAAAACTAACCCCAAAACCCGCAGTATACCTTTTGCACAAACAAATAAATTTAGAAACTTGTTTATTCTCTACGCATTAAATAACTACGTGTAGACTAACCCATACCTGACATTTGCACTTATGATTCTTATCTACTTGTAAACTTGTATGCTATTGTATTGTATTTGTGTATATGTTTTATATCTTCAATCTATTGCGTATCATGTTTATATATCCAGTTACTATTAATGTGACCGCAAAACACAATAGACGAATATGTTGGTAACTAAACTATCACAAGCTGTTGATGCACGTCAAAGTTATCGCAAACACAAAGTAGCGACTTTTTGAGACACAGTGTCCACTACCCATCCCAGCACGGGGTAGACGACAATGCGGGTAATTTACTGAAGGTCTGGACAGGGTAGAAATTAACAAGCCATGCACCAGTATAATAACGTAGCTGACACAGAGGCTGCATATACTGTACCGAGATAACGCCGTTCGTCAGTACGGTGTCTTCAAGTCCTACAGACGTCAGTACGACGTCATCACCGCTCCAGTGCCACGTGCCGTTGTTAGCCATGTGACCTTTCAAAGCTTTGCGGTTGCCGATGAGTTGCGAGAGTTGAAGGTAGGCGATGAATTCACTGAGGAAGGTCTTGGTGCCGATCAGCCCAGCCACCTTGCGACAGTCAGCCAAGTGGACGCCCATGAACAACGCCAGCGGGAACAGCACGTACGAACAGATGAACTGCACACAGACGACGAACACCTAAACTTAACTACGATACGACATGATCTGATCTGATATGATATGATATGATATGATATGATATGATACGATATCATATGATATCATATGATATCGTATCATATCATATCATATCATATCATATCATATCATATCATATCATATCATATCAATCATAATGTAAAACAATGTGGTATGCAATAAATAAATACAATTTCATACACGTAATAAATATTACGTCATATAATATAATAATCATGACAATGTAATTAATATGATTAGCATATATGGAACGTAATACAATACACATGTTTTTAAAATGATAAAAATTTAACATATACCATATAAATTCAGGGCCGATTGCACCAACCAGAGATCAACTCCTATTCCTAACACTAAATTAAGGTAATCTCTAATTAAATATAAGAATGGTTGGTGCTATCGACCCTCAGTCTTTGTCATGCAAGCGGTGGACTTAGTCCATAATTTGTCGGTTTTGTCCCTGAAGTGAATTTTGTTCGTCGCCAGTAAAGCCGTGGCTAATTTGCCTGCGTGTTATGTACCGTAGCTGACACTTGGATGTTGTTAGAAAGCCAGTCTCAGAACAATAGTCCTGCCAGGCACAGCAAATCTCACACCGCGTCCCACTGCAGGGTGTTGCCATCTGGCGAATTTAATGCGATGATACTATATCCAGTGGCTATCTACTGTGAAAGTATCAAGTTTCACGACGATAACTGTTTTTGCCGCGCGATGCTATGTGTAAGCGCGGTATGCAATCACGCCCCATCTGTCCGCCTGCCCGGGTGTCCGTCACGTTCGTCTGTTCCGTCAAACTGAATAAACGTAGGCCTATCATCAATTTTTTTTCACTATCGGGTAGCCACACCATTCTAGTTTTTCTTTGCCAAACATCATGGCAATATTCCGACGGGGACCCCCTAACGGGGGCGTCGAATACAGGTAGGGTATGAAAAAATAGCGATTTTCGACCAGTATCTCGCTTCATCGCGTGTTGTCAACACTGCGACCGTCAGCAGCGTGGCAAGTTGGTGACACTTATCGCTGGTAGCAGTAAGCGGCGGAGTTTGTTGATGGCGGGAGACGACGACGAAGCTGACAAGAAAGCCTCAGTCAATGTTATGCGAAAGACAACAGAACATCATTTAATTGTACGCAGTGATTAAACCGTTAACACTCTAATATAGAAGAATGCGCTCGAAACTAACTACCGACAGACATGAAGCATCGCGCGGCCTCTCCGCGACAGCAGAGCTACTTGTTTCATACTGTTACGATGGTAACAAACATTGTAAATCATCGCAACCAAATCAAATACTTCGGCAGCTGTAGCCGGGCGAGGTAAGTATAAAATCTGGTCATGGTCTTGCTTTAACAATTTTTTTTAATTTTCATCTTCTTACAAACACTGGTAGTTTGAGCTTTGACAGTTCATCGTCGTCGTCGTCGTCGTCGTCGTCGTCATCATCATCATCATCATCATCATCATCATCATCATCATCTTCACCACCATCATCACACCACCATCACCACCACGCTCACCACCACCGCCATCATCATCATCATCATCATCGACAATGTTTAACGTGAATTAAATAATGTCGCAAGGTCCACAGGGAATATAGGAAAAAAGAGGAACATAATAAGTCATTATATAAGGATAGAATCAGATAGGTCAGGGTAAGAAAGAGAAAAGGGAAAAGTCTCGAGACGCTGTCTGAAAACCGCGAGTGACTGTGCAAAAGTAACCTGGAGCAGTTGATAGCAAAACAGACTGCGTTGGTTATTGCTTTACCTCGTATGTAAGTGTTTCCCAACCGACACGTTGTCCAAACCACATCAGCGTAGCGTTGACAAAGTGGAGAATTGCTATAAAAGCGATCAAGTTAACCGCGATGTGGGCTACCAACGATATGGAGTTTGCGGCACCTGCCGCTGCAGCCTCGATAAAATTCACATACATTCTGTTGTACAACAAATTCATACACAAAAAAAACGATGTTAGGTTTACTATTAAAGTACACTGTAATATGCAAGTGCTCAGTTTAATCACAATGCACGCGACGCAAGTTTCTAGAGCTAGAAGCTAGTATTAGAAACTACAGTGTGTCCAAGAAAAAAACTGCAACACACACTTCGTGATAAAATAGAAAAATTTTAAACAATTTAAACAAAATTTGCAGGAAATAACGCTAAATAATATGGCAATATATCATGCAAAATTTTATCAAAAAAATTTAAAAATCGACGGAGCATCACGGCGTTATGAATTGTCGAATTTCTGGTACAGCATTGTAGACTACTTAAGCTTACCTAATTCTTCCAGTCAGCACTTTACGTCACAATGACGTCATTGTAAACAAAATTTATGGTACTTTAGACTAAAGACAACTTTTTGATTAAAGCACTGAGGCAGGAAAAAGGATATGGGTAGGAGAAAGGCGATGGGGCAAGAAAACTCACTGTTGCGTACCTGGACTTTGTCTGGCTTGAGTTATCACATACTGAAAATCGAGGCCACAGTTTCAGTGGACAGGAGGTAAGACTTAATCCGACTGACTATTGAATATGAGGCGTGATGCAAAATCGACTGCATCATACGCCAGATCCAGACGTGGCCGACCACAGGCAGCGCTTGATTGATGCTCGTTGCAAAGGTAAAGGTAAACGTCTGGACACTTGCTATAGCGCCACTTACATGAGTCAGACTCGTGACCAGTAGCGCTTTACAATCATGGAAGTGGCAGCTGATTGGCATGAGCCAATGGTGCCGTTTCCCGTCCCGCTGAGGGTAGGAGGCTGAGTTGGCCTGAGCACACAGTAGGTTAGCAACTTGCTCAAGGTTGCTTGCAGTGGACCGGGTGTGAGTCGAACCCGCAACCTCTTGGTCACGAGTCCGATACTCTACCAACTGGACCACTGCACCGACCCAAAGCTTTGTGAACAATGATACTGATGAACGGCAACGGCATAAGAGACTTCAGGCCGGTATAGATAAAAATAACATTTTGAACACTTGCAGTGAAGTGCAGACCAGTTGTGTGGATGAACAAGATATTTTTGTAAAATTTTGTACAACGGTACCAGTAATTTGTAACTTTGCTTTGCTGAAGTTATTACTATGCAGTTGACACGTTTCCCCCAAGGTACCGGTAATTTATTCACCAAAGGTGGGCTGCCAGAACAGCTAGCTGCTCATTTAAACTGCCCAATGACCACCATAAAAAAATAATAAAAATGGCAGTAGTTGGCAGGTAAATGATTATTATTGCTGTGTAGCCAACTAGGCCTATCTTTCTATACTGTGGGCTAAATATTACAGAAATCGGTTAACGTTTGTAGAAACTGCAGTCAAATGAAAAAGAGTGACGTTTTATGGACCACGTGTATATCCTTTTATGCTGAATCATTCAGCGTTCTGCAGTCTGCACAGCACTACATCAGAATACTGAACAACTCACCCCTTTGGCATCAGCTGTCTCGTGTGCTTTGCAGTTGTGTGTGACTTTTTCGTCTCTGGGTAGAAAAGTTTGGCGACGGCAAGCGCTGCTGGTGCAGACATGAAAGAAGCCGACAGGAGATGATTCGCTGGCACCTTTCATGCATTGCAAATTCGGCAAAATTATTAAACGTTAAACACTCCAATTAGATACCAGTTGCAAATCAACCGTAGTTTAGTTGTATTATTGTCACAAGCGTCGTAAAAATTAATTTATAAATTAAACATTAACTCAAATGCTCTAATTAAGCATCAACAATAACGTGGACTATTGACCAAGTGTAACTAAGTGCACAGCCAGACTATGGCGCTGATGATACGAGTAAAGGAAGAAAAGTGATGTAAATTATTATTATTATTATTATCATCATCATCATTAAGAACAATTTTGTAAAGCGCAAAAGTAGAATAAATGCAGTAAATGCGCAATGCGCTAATTAATTAATTAATTAATACAGACCCCGAAGAGTATGTAGGCTGCCAGGACGCTGCCAGCGATCGTCGCAAATCCGCCCGTCATGACCGCGTGTATCTCCGACTTCGTCAAGTATGGCAGCATCGGTCGTATCGCCAGCGGCGCGTCCGCCTGCACAGTAACGACTGTATTATAAACACCTTTTAATATACTAGTCTAAAACAGAAAATTAACCAGAAGGATAAAAGTAGCAACGTTCTAAGTGTCTGCGGCTCTGCGCTACACGTCGACAACGATTTAAACAGTCTGTAATGGAGCGCACGACAAATCTCCCCCGCACAACCTTTTATATACATTCGATAGTTTATCTACATTCGCTAGGTGTCAATACTCAATATTACGTCGTCGTAGCGATGTGCGCTATATGGCCGGACTTGACGCAAACTTCTACCCGTATAAATGCCCACATATTATTCAAAATGTTTAGATTTTGGTGTTCTTTTGTACATTTATTCTTTTGTTCTTTTTCTTTTCTGTTCTTTTTTCTGTAGAGTCCCTGCAACAGAAGTACCGGTACGTTAGGCTTAAAATTTGATAGACACAACTTTTTCTTTTTGGATATACATAAGGTGTGCTTTTGAAAGGACTATGAACATTTGCTAACGAACATACAAAGTTATGAAATGTTACAAACACAAGAGGCTTCTCTACAGCTCCCACCCCAAAAGTCACATAAGAATGAGTTTATCAGACACAGAGATGGACATCGAAAGTTGTCGATGAGCTGCAGTCATAAACACATATTGTGTTTTACAAGGTACGGTAGAAATATCCATCAGGAGAGGTCACTCATAAGCCGCGCTTATGCATAGCATCGCACGGCAAAAACCAGTGACGTCACATACCATGCCGAGAAATATATTGGCGGCGGCGTTGAGAGATTCAGCAGCTGTCGTTGCCATGGTGAACTGCATCACCCAGGCCATTTTTATGATGAGCCACTGCATAACTCCCCAGTAGAATAGAACGGAGACTATTGAACTGAGAAAGACAATCACTGGCAGCACCTATAACGTCAGTGCACAACAACCAATGTATATAATAATTTTCACAAAAAACTAATAAGTTTAAAACAAATGTGTTAGAAGCCATTAATAAATTAACAGTTTAAAACAGCAAATATCATTTTAGTATTGCAGCTGTATCAGCATACTGTAACATACTGGTTGTGTAAGTATGTCACTACGAATTTAATAGCAGAAACGTGTTACAGGTCCATGTCAAAAACATACACTCTCGCCAAACTGTCTCTGACACACGCATCACGTATACCGGCGGTC
>Ga0209149_1002533_pt1 | contig 10305 bp, 4 predicted proteins | sample WorMetTyACAVOLI2_FD_187423 | JGI IMG/M metagenome (GOLD analysis project Ga0209149, IMG submission 187423) | Marine gutless worms symbiont microbial communities from Max Planck institute for Marine Microbiology, Germany - Olavius algarvensis... ...
GCGTAAGTGGAAATAGCAAACAGAAACAATGTGGCTGACGTGAGCGGTGAGTGTAAGATCACTGTCCAAAATAACACCAAGATCACGGACACGCTGAGACGGTAGAATACTGGCACCGGAAACGTACAGCGGTGCAGAACTGCACGTCTGTAGCCGACGAGTAGATCCAAGCCATATGAATTCTGTTTTTGTTGAATTGAGAAGGAGACGATTGTTATGTACGCTATGTACTCGGCGGACGGACTGACAGACGTACAACTGTTCAATGTATATCTCTGTTATTTTTGGCATGTGCACATAGTACACATGCCAAAAATAACAAAGAAGAATGACATACATTATCATAGGTAATATCCAGCGGTGAGTGTTGTCATGTGACTGCCTGTGCAGGAGCCAGCAGCTGTTGATTACAGTCCAAAATTGTTGGCACCAGCAGACACCGATGAGCATCATACTTCGACAGACACTAAGTGGCCAGCTGGTACATTTGTTCTCGAGGTCTGTCTTGTGATATGAAATTTTCAGTCTTAATAACGACTTCGATGATGGTGATGATAATGACAATGATGATGACGATGATACAGACATGTATAACATCAGCAATCACAACTGAATTTGAGTCAGCAGCAGTCACCTGCACTGGGCAAAGTCTCACATAATCTGTATTCATCTAATAAATTAAAACAATTTCATTTTGATCATAGTTGCTGGACATTTTTTATGCTGTCGTTTCACTGATTTGGAAAACGTCACATGACTCTAAGAAACATGGTTGTTATGTAGATTGATGATGCGGAAGATGCCGAGATCGTTTCTGTTCTGCTTGATCCGCTGATACCAGATGGCTTTGATGTCTGCAACACGGAGGTCATGCCAGGCGTACCTCACTTAGCATACGACTTGCAGGTGAAATTATCATCATGTCGCATGTCAAACTGCTTGTCTTGACTGGTGTCTCTTATTTTTCACTGTAATGCGAGTTATTTCATTGCATTTTTATCGCATGTCAGCATATTGATGCGCGATATTGATATAGCAAATCTGTCTGTCCGTCCGTCCATCTGTCTGTTACGTTCCGATATTGTATACAAATGGCTTAACGTATTGTCATAGTTTTTCCACCATACAGTAGCCCAATCATTCTGGTTTTATCAGAATCAAACATTTTCGCGAAATTCCCGATGGTGTCACCACCTGCAAGGGCGCTAAATACAGGTGGGGTGTAAAAATTTCGCAATTTAGGACAAATAAGTCGCTATATCTCGCAAATGATACAAGATATCACCATAGTTACTATGCAGTGCAAATAGGAACTCGTATGCGATCTGTCAAATGGTGCCATTTCCAGTGACCCTGAACGAACCGAAACCCTGTTTTCAAGGTCACACCATTCTTTGACGCTGAATATCTCACAAACGGCTACATATACGGCCATAGTTACTATAGAAGGCGAATAGCAAACCACACGCAAGCTTTCGAATGGCACCACTTTCAATGACTTGAGTGACTTCTAACCCAGATTTCAAGGTCACGATATTATTCAACATCAAATAACTCGAAAATGGTACAAGATAGAGCTATAGTTATAGTGGCGGACTGATAGAAAGTCATACATGGTCTATTGAACTGCACAATTTTCAATGACCTCGAATGACCCCAAACCCAGATTTCAAGGTCAGGCCATTCTTTGACACTGAATATCTCCGAAATGGCTAAAGATACGGCCATAGAGACTATAGAGGGCGAATAGCTTTCAAATGGTACCATTTTCATTGACCTTGACTGACCTCTAATGCACATTTCCAGGTCATGATAATATTCACTGTCAAATAACTCGATTACTGCAAAGTCGTGTGTGATCTGTCCAGTGGTTCCATTTACAGGGACCTTGAGTGACCCTTAACCTAGATTTTAAGGTCACCGGTTTATTAGGCATAATAAATGCCCTCGACGTACTGTGTGCGCAGCTGATGTGCAATCCGTTTGCGATAGGTAAGTTCTTGTATACTTGTGTCTGGACAGACTGGCAGCGGAAGCATTATGTTCTCGACCTGTATGTTCCCTCGTCTGTTACCAAACTTGTGAACCCAATATTTTGAAAATAGATAAAATGATTTTATTGCAAATTAGCAGCAAGTACGTAAGTAAGTAAGTAAGATTATTTATAAGGCAAAATAATCAAAAAAGTCATGATGCGCTAAAGTGGTGGTTCATGAGCCAATTCCATGAAGTAGTCAACTTTGGGGGTCAAAGGTCGAGGTAATACAAGGCCAAAATAGGTCACAAAATTCATTTCAGTGATAAGTCGAGAGCTATTCCACGAATTTTAACCAAACCTAGCAGTCACATGTTGCACTAAATACCCATTGTGTCACGACAACTTGGATGCAGAAGGTCACGGTCACACGAGCCAATTGCATGAAGTTGTCAGCCGGCATCTTTGATCATCCGCTTACTCCATCCGATTGACTGTTCCACGCACCAGAACAAACTACGGCGACTGCAGCTTCGCTGTCCAAGGACCTCGGGTGTGGAACAATCTTCCTGCTGAACTTCGTACACCAGACATCTTGTTGGCGACGTTCAGAAACAGACTTGAGACATTCCTGTTTCATTTGTAACTGTTACTCAGCGCATTTGCAGCTTTTCCCGATTTTGCATTATACAAATGCACTTAATAATAATATTAATAATAGATTTGGATGCTTTTACAGGCATCGTTGTTGATCTCTTTGAGTCGAATAGCTTTTCTGTTTTATTGTAAATGCTGTACTTCCGGAATGAAGGTGATAAACTGTTGCATGTGTTGAATGCTAGATGTTCACAAAGGTCTGGCGAGGAACTGTTGGTACTGCAAACAACACATCATTCTCTTCAATATTTGATTCTATTCTCAAGGTTTTCTCGTCTTTTGATTATTGTTTTGACAGTACTGTGATCTAACTGGATGTGTAAGTATTACGCTAGTACTGTAGCTGTTTGTGTCAACCTAGTAGTATGCAAGACAATTTTGTCGTTATTATTATACTTCAGTAGTGATGCTATTTTGTCTTGTGTAGAGTTTGTTCTTCAAGCTGCGAATGATGACGCCATGTGCGCTGTGCCATCTTGACTTTGATATCGATTTGTCTGATGATGACGTAGTACAGGTTGTTTTGCATATCAGAGTTGTTTTACAAACACTACGCTGGTTATGTCGGTAATATTACTGTGATTTGTCACACTTCTAGCACACTGTTATTGAATGCTGTGTCTTCTATGTATCATCTATCAAATGTCATGTAAACACAGACTGTGAAATGTAACTCTGAGTTGCCGACAGTTGTTAGGTGAGAGTAAGACAGATGTTTACCAGTAATTGATTCTGAAATCTGCCAGAATCAGATGTTTTACGACAGTGTTTAAAGCATTCAGGTGAAGAATAGATGCATGTGCTTAGGTAGAGTTCTAAGTTGTACCAATATATGAAGTGACATCATGTCATTATTTCATGTCACTAGTGTGACATTGCCATGTTATTTATGTCGGCAGGTGTCGGTGACGGGAGTGTGTGTTGGTGTTGGCGTTCCACAAGGCCTCGAGTCTGCCAACACTACAATCAGTCTGTCTTCACGCGGCTCTTTTAAACACAGTATGTGCTCACCATTAGTCTCTGTAGTGCTGTAATATTTACTCTTTTTGCTATAAGTAAGTAAGAAAATATATAATGAAGCCTGATAATGTAAATATAAATAAATGTAAATCAATACAGTCTTCGTCAGCAGTTCTCAAAGGTGTCCATAGGCCTATGTGAAGAGATTGGTTTTCAGCCGAGCTCTGAACTGACGACGACTGATGGATGGTAAACAAAGATGGATCGGAAGTGTGTTTCAGATAGCTGATGCTACAATCTTGAAACTCCATTGGCCGAGCTGTGTTCTTGTCAGAGGGACATTTTGCGGAGCAGAGATTTTCTGGATCAGAAATGCCAGCGACTGGGATGTAGGCTTTGAAGTAGGCTGGAGAGTACTCTTGGATGCAGTCGAAGATGTTAGTTGCTATGCTGCTTTAAACTGTATCCATTGAATTACTGGGAGCCACTGAAGCACGTTGTGAAGAGCCGTGGTATTGGTGGACACCAATGACCAAACAAGCAGCAACAACTAAAGACACATTAAGATATAATCACACTGAGAAAAAACAGATGCTGTACATACCCCGTTGATGTTTTTCAATGGAGTATTTGAACGTGTTTAGATCGGAAAATTTTTTAATGCAACTATTCACTTGTATAGATTTTGCCGAGAATGAAACCCAGCTGAGCTTATGTCACTTTAACCAGCATCTGCATGTTGTAGTGAAGATTTTTGTCAAGTAAGGAACTGATTATGTAGGTGAGCAGGATTTAGAAGAACTGAATGAATCTGAGCAGTCCGGTACAAGTCATGACATAGCACGAGCAAGTCCTCTGCCGTCTCGTCTCGGTGGAACACTAAATCCAGGAAGTCAGGGGCAGCTCAGTCGCAGCGATGCTCACAGCTTTTCCTTCAGTCTTGGACCATCGACAAAAGGTTTGTAGTGAATCATGCTTTGTTGGGTATCACTTTGTGGTGGTTACTTTTACACTCAAGTCTTAGTATCTGAAAAAAAATTATTCAGGACATCATTCTTCTACAGGTTTTGTATTTGAAGTTGTCTGAATCTTAGTTTATGGTGACTGTTAGTTGGCTGTCAAGAAAGTCAGCCAGTCTGTAAAAAATCCAATTCTAGCAATCAAAAAAGTTTTCCGAGGGAGAGTTTTGCGGTATACAGCCTGACCCGCAGTTGAATTAGAAAACAGCTGAGAAAGAGAGAGTGTGTTGTTCTGGTGACCTAAACTTGGTTACATTTTTATTGTTACTATAAAATGCTTAGATGAGTGTGTTATGTTGATAATTTATAAAAAGTGATGTACTGATTTGTGTTTTGATTTGTTTCAGCTTGCTTGCATGTTGTCTTGCAGTGTGCAGTGTTATTTTCAGACACTCCATTTGTTTATCTGTCTTTATTTTGCAGCTGTGAAATTACGCCGAATCAAGTATCACGTGAGTTTCATTCAGTCTGCCAAACTTTTTCAAGTTTTTGGCTGCAAAATTAAGTTCTCAAAGTATTGATTTGTAACCTAGAGGCTGTTCGTAGATACTCAAGTGCTGCTGTATCGTGTTGGTTAGGTTGGAAGTATGCTGCATATTTGTTGTTTAAGATTTGAGTGTGTTAAAGTGCCTGGCACCTGGCATTAAGGTTGTGTTTGTGTTACTTTGGGCACCATAGCATCCACTAAGCCTCTAGTTGCATTCGTCATTGAGGCCACTCTGCAGCTTACCCAGTGTGCACTGTAGATTGTGATCTATACCACTAGAGTATAAGAACAGGCTTGACGTTAAGGTTTTTACTTACCGGTACATAAATTTTTTAACCCTTTATGGGACATTAAACCACAGAGCAATGGAGCCTTGTACAGCAATACTGTAATTGTTACACTGGCCAGTGATGGGTGGTCTGTTAACATTTGGTACAGTGAGGAGGGGCCTGGGCAGGCTGGGGCCCCACCCGTCCGCTCCTTGCTGTACTAGCCCACCCCTAACGGCCAGTGTACCAACTTCATGTTATTTGATGTGGCACTGTAATTGATTCTAAAGGGTTAACGAAGAATTTGCACTAGTATGACTTGACTGTGCATGTTGCGTGATGTACAGAGTGGTATAAAGCAGAGTCATGGTGTGGAATTGACTTCATTGTCGTACATTCCTGGAGCTCGTATTGACCATTACCCCGGCCATCTTAACTTCTTCATCATCCGTGAAACAACATCCGTGCGCGAGGTTTGTTGCCATGTGCCTCCCACTCACTAACTTGCTGTTTACAGGTCTGTTAGAGTTGCATTTCAACGTTCTGTTTCCGCAGTGTCTTTCACTTTTACTTATTCGTTTTGCTGCGATAAATCTGTTGTAAAGTTTAGACAACTGTGACTTTATTGATGTTTTTAATGAATGTTGTTTCTGCGATTACTTTGGCTTTTGTTATTTCCATTTTATTGTAGCATAACTGCCTTGTTTTGACACTTTTTTATGTTATCTCCTGTACCCGATCATCTCTTTACAACCATTGAAGGCACTAAACAGCTTTTATATGATGGCTTGTCATTAACAAGCTGCTCACTCATTTTGCAGTACATGTGCCGTGTGTACCAAGCTGTTTGATTCTGTCTGTGTGCTGAGAGTAACAGTAACAGCAACTGTTTTACGGCTTTTTTTCTAGGAAAACCTGTGTGAGTCAGTACCAGAAAACGATCACTCGCCATTTCTGCGTTTTAGTGGCTTCTGGTTGGTTACTGGAACTGTACCGCTCTCGCCTCTCACTCTGTGATCACCAGCTGGCTTGCAGCAGCCGCAACCAGACAGATAAAACCAAGAGAACCCACCATCCCACCCCAAGATTTTATGCCGGATGCCCTTCCTGCCACGACCCTCCCAATTTACTCACACTTGGAACTGGTTCACAGTATGCTGGATTGCACAATCTGCGGCTTTGTACTAGTACTGCTTGTAATCTAAGTTTACACATTGTCCAAGTATAATATCGGCCTAGTTAATTGCAGTGCTTGACAATAATGATGAATCATGTCTGTTTGTATGACGTCGTAACATAGCACCATTACCTGCTTTAACGAACATAATGTCATTATGTAAGGTTTTATTTTGAAAAAATTGTAAACAAGTTTGTCAGTGCAAGACTGACACAGTATCCCTCCATGATATTAGTGCAGTTGTGCTGCCATCTAGTGAACGAATATGAAATAATGGCTGCTAAAGAGAAGCAATGTCGACCCAAGAAAACCACATTTTCGGCTCCCCTGACGGGACCCTAGGACAGTCGCCACCACAGTGTGAGATGCAGTGTTTGGACAGACCTCCGTGCCTATGCATCATTTCAGCCAAATCTGTTCAGCAGTTTGGAGCACAGCATCTCAGACAGACAGACACACAGACATGAACAACAAACTTAATGTTCCTCTATTACCATGGCGAGATAATTAGGTTTGTGTTTTGTGTAGTTTGCTGTTATTCTTACCAAATTGATTAGATAATTTGCTCGCAAATCAGTGTATTCTACATGATCTTAGTTGTTGTCATGTAAATGCAGGAGGGCGGTTTGAATGGCTTCATGCATAGTTTCCTGGCTGAGGTGATGGCAATATGTCGGGCTCACGTAGCGGCTCTTGGGGGTAATGCTCTTGTTGCATTCCAGTTGACTGAGTGTATCATTGAGGACAACGTACACAAGAATCAGGTGAGGACACGGAAAGTCGCTGTACTTCAGTAATTTGTTAAAAGTTAGAAATATTGATGTTTACCAAAGTTTATTTATTCTTCAGTGTTGTTCATGTGAAACTGTGAGATAGTGAAACTTTTGAACAATAATCTATCTGTTTTTTTGTTATTTTTGGTTACACTGCATAGTTAACAATGCTTTCCGAAGGAATACACCATTTCATGATGCTTTAATTGAGTGAAAATTGCATCCTCATTGACTGTTATTATTTTTTGTTACTGCTGTTGTTGACGTTCTAATTCTTATGCCCAAATGATATTATTATTATCATTATCATCGTCATTATTACCTTAGGATAAAATACCGGGAAGTGCAAAGATTGGAAAATGAGAGAATGCTGTTCTGGCTGGTCATTAAACGAAAAGCCGTGTTGCAATAGAACTGAGTTGAATAGTTGCACAGCAACAGAAACACGCTGAAACAACCTGGAATTCCCTGTTGAATGAATCAAGAACTTTGATTTGCAGTACTGACAGTTCCAGAAATTCTCCCCGAAGCAGCAGATTTGGCTCAGAACTGCCTCTGTGGAGGATGATGTCGACGTACGGCGCTACGCAATCTTAGAGTTACGTGCCAGAAATGACGACGACGACGACTGACAGTTTCAGAAAGTCATCTGGGAGACTTTCCTGAGTGCCACTTAGTAGTATATTTGGCACATTAGCGGATGTATAAGTCTACAACTGACACTGACATTTTCACAACTTGCCTTTGTGCAATATGTGTGTACATAGAGTCAGTGTCTTGTCAACGTGTGCGGTGACGTCGTACTTGCAATCTATGGTCCTGAGACTACAGCCGTTGACGATGTGCCGACACAGCCGACGGCCGCAGTGACGTCACAGCTTCCTGCAGTGACATCACAGCTTTCTGCGGCTGACAGCAGAATGACATCAACAGCAGCTAAGTCCGTTGAGATAAACGTTCCACAAATTCTTGTACACAATTAATGTTCCTGTGCACTGCTGTTGATTTTGATTTACATGTTTCAAAGACTGAGATGTGCTTCTAGCCGTTACTGTTAGTGAATTTTGGCGTAAAATTAATTTTACACCAGCAGTGTTGAGTTTTTTGAAGATCCAATAACGTATTGCATCCATTAAAAGGTGTGAACTGCTGCTGCACTTCAAGAGGTTAATTCAACAATAAATGCAAGAGAAAGACATTTACAACTGTAAATGTTTGCAATTTCTAACTGCTGACGAATTTTGCACACAATATATGGCATGAAAATGTTCACATATTTATAGTAGTTTACATCATTGTCATCATTTCCGTTGTGATGTTGTTAATTTCATTGTTATTCCTGTGGTGTCTGTTGTTGCTGGCTGCTTTGATTTCCTCATACTCATGCTGTCCTATGTACTAACTTGTAAAGTCATCACCATGGTGGCTTATCTCGGCTACACTCTGTGGATGAGGACGCTGTTTCGTGGCTGACCAATTATGGTAAATGACACGCATACGAGAAGAAGAAGACTTGTAAAGTTGGTACTTCCGGTCACTGGGTAGAAGTGTCGGGCATTTTATTTTGTAAGTGCGTCTGTCCTCATGCTTTCAGCAAATTAGCTGCACAGTTATCAGCCAAAAAACAACAGTAGACGCCCGTTCATTCTTTATTATGCTAAACGGCATTCTAAAATGTGTTCAGAGTGGTCGGACTGATTTGCTCGGAGTGGCCTGAGTGCTTGAACTGCTCCACACGATCTTAAAACGTGTCACGTGACATTCTGCACATAGCGGGCATGGCTGTTTATCAGATAGCAACGAAGCTGTCAAAAAGTTATGTTGTCTTCCTCTTGATAGTGTGAGTGGCTCTGAAAAGAACGGGTTTGGTGTGTCTAAAGTGGCTATGAGCCAGTTGTGTGGCTAGATCAGAGTACCGTAGCTGTTTGAAGTGATGTCCTTTTGCCTTTTTACGCATGCACACACAGCCGTGTTTGCCACTAGTCAATGGCTTCATCAATGATGCCGTAAGGAATACGTCCCAAGTGTCACTGAGCCTCTGCTTCAGCTCGTCAATGCCGTGTTTTGGTTTTTTTTTGTAATGTCAGGTAGTGTAGAGACATAACTAAGCTGATTTTGCAAATTATGTATGCATTTGATAGCTAAGGCCATCAGGATATCACACTGTAAATTTCATTGCAATAAACCTACAACTGTACAATATATTCAAGATTATGCGAGTCTCATTTTTGGCACACAGTGTAGAAGGTATATAATGTCTTGTAACAGGTTTTCTGGATGGCTCAGAGCACTCCAAGCAAATTGCTTAGATGACGTTTTTAGAACGCCCCCATTATCTGAGGCATGTCATTAGATAGCTGGATCTGTAAAGTGCTGCCAAAATTATTATTATTATCATTATTATTAAACAAATATTATTACAGTGTCATTGAGTAAAAAATACTTCAAGGACACTTTTTAAAAGTCAAACTACAACACAACCTGATCTATGTGCCTGTCCTTGCTGACAGCCATTCAAGGTTGTTTCAAGTTCAGTTTCCACTGTACCAACTTGTAGTTTTGTTACCGATGACTTTTCATTTCTTTGTTATCATATTGATAGTGTCGGAATGTTGTCGACCGATGTGTTGTAATAAAGTGGAGCTCTGCTAGTCACTAACACTGTACTGTGGTTACGGTTATTATAAATGTGTCAGACAATTTCTTGATGACGAAAGCTATTGTTATTTGTTGTGAAATTATGCAGTGATGTAGTCGCGGCCAAAATCTCAAGGCCAAGGCCTCAACCCTCAAGGCCAAGGCCTGAACCTTCAAGGCCAAGGCCTCAACCCTCAAGACCAAGGCCTGAACCCTCAAGGCCTGAACCCTCAAGGCCAAGGCCTCAACCCTCAAGACCAAGGCCTCAACCCTCTAAGCCAAGGCCTCAACCCTCAAGGCCAAGGCCATGGGTCCCAAGGCCAAGGCCTTTGAGCATATGGCACAGCAGAA
>Ga0209149_1002535_pt1 | contig 10304 bp, 10 predicted proteins | sample WorMetTyACAVOLI2_FD_187423 | JGI IMG/M metagenome (GOLD analysis project Ga0209149, IMG submission 187423) | Marine gutless worms symbiont microbial communities from Max Planck institute for Marine Microbiology, Germany - Olavius algarvensis... ...
AAGCGGAATTTAACGTCAAAATCTCACGTATACGTAGTGGCGGCATGCCGCTAGAGCGAGCCGTGGTTTTAAAATGGTTTTATTCACTGAGCCGTTGGAAAACCTTTGTCGTAGGTAAATGCACTCTACCGAGTGCCCTTCTAGTTATAATTGCATTTACTATAAGGTATGTGCTGTAGTAACGATAATACAGTTGATGAGTGTGTTGGTTTCAGCCGGTTGTGGCAGCTGTTGAAGATCCTTTCTACAAGATCACATCTGAGGCGTTGCTTGTTTGCCAGCAACTTGTAATCGTCATCAGGCCACTCGGTTTGTATTTATGTGTTTTCTATATTTCTGGGTCTGTGTTTGGTTGTGTGGAACAGTGGTAGAATGTTGGTCTTTGACTGGCAAACTTTCCCTGTCCCGCGCTGGACCTGCAGCTGACGGGTGACCATTCATGTGGGTAAACCGTTTGCTGTAGGTCACCCAACCAGGCTGACTCAACTTTTCGTCCTTTTTGGGTAGATAAATGAGTAGTAGGCTGCAATTAGATGTCCACAACCTCAGTGTGGGGAGGCGCCATCTGGTGAATGCTTACGAGGTAAAGGCAGGCATTGGTGTAATTGCAGGTAACACTGTGTGATCCATGCCTGAGTGCCTTGAGAGTGAGGTACTACATAAAGTGTGCTATATAATACCCTTACCTACCTTTAGCTTCTTGTTGATTACGTCCAAATGTCCTGGAACTTACTTATTTGTGACATGTTGGGAACTAGTTTGTTGTAAACAAGTTCACGAACAACTTGGAAAAGTTTCCAACTTGTTTTCGTGTTGTCGACTATCTTAACAGATAAACCACCTGGACATACAGGTGGAGACGATTGATAACTAGTTACCTGCCATACAGAGTATGGCTGGGTTTAAGTTTACTTTGTGTTTTCTTTGTCTGGGGACAGATATCTCGGCAGCGGGGCATGGCACAGTGGACCCCCCCCCCCGGCATTCCCCCATAAGGAGAAGTAGGTTACATTTTTTGTGTATTTTTTCAGCATCATCAACTTTAAAGCTTTTTAACCCTTCTAGATAGATGCATACTGTCTGCGGTGAAAGTGTTGCTCATGAAAAGAGCTTTCTGTGAAACGTGGCAGTAGCCTCAAAGGGCCACCCATCATAAGGTTAAATGCGTTTCATTTTTTGGTGACTTTTTTAGGTATAGTCAACTTTGAAGTTTTATAATTTCTAAAAGGTGCAAGATAGAAGTTCAGTCAGAGTTACCTGGAAATGACTGTTATAATGATGTGTCTATGCTGATTAGTTTTTTTTCTTTCTTTCTTATTTGGGGTGGCACACGCTCCCTTCGCATGCCAGCGCTGAGGCCTGCCTCACAGGCTGGCCCAATGCACAACCCCAGGGAAGGGACTAGTGTAGTGTTGCGTGACACCATCAGGCTAACCTGATAGTGTGTGTAATGTGTAGTTGTTGTGCGACCTCTCCTTATAGAGAGGTGTGTAGGGCTAAGGGAGGGATTGGGAGTGGAGAGACCTTGTGCCTTGATATTTACCCTGCTTAGCCTATAACCACTGTTTGTCTGGGGACTAATACCTACTGCATGATGGACGGCCATAGCTCATGTGCACCTCGCACCGTGGGCCCAGGGTCCAATTTAGTGGTGCGTGTGAACAGAGCCATTGATGATCGGCCAGGCATACAGCAGGAGGCCATCTGTTATCAGTGGTTCAAGCAGCGACTAATACTGAGCGTCTCTAAACCCAGTATTAGCCATCGGTCACAGATTAAAGAGGACACCGTCGAACCCTCTGTGCCTGCCTGAGAATTTAATCTCAAAGCATACGCCGCTATAACCCAGACTCGCCAATCACTGTAGCCAGGCAGCGTGTACTGCGATGCTACCGACAGCACCACCGAGGCAGGCTTGCTGATTAGTTGCAGCACAGAGTTTTTGGCAATAATGTCATGTATACTTGAACTGTTTTGTTGTGAACAGACAGGAAAGTGGATTTTGACTTCATGCCGTATTTGGCAAGTATTTACCAGTGTACGCTGAAGAAACTGCGTGCTACTGACATTGACCAGGAGGTGAAGGAAAGAGCAATAACTTGCATGTAAGTGCATTCAATTTTTAGAATATATAAAAATATATTTTAAAAATTTCAGTGTATTTTTTTGTTTGTGAATCAGCAGCATTGAATCAATAAATCATTGTCTTTCATTTGCCTGAATGAGCTGTAAGGCTGAACTTTGGGGTTGAAGAACCTATTGCACTGTTGACTGGAAGCTACTGAGTTACAACAATTTTTATAATAGGCTGTCACTGTTTGTGTTCCTTTGAAAGCACAAAAATACGTCTGTTTGTAGTGCTGCTAGTATCTGTCTGAACCCTCACACGGATACTACCAGTACTGAAAACATACTGGATGTGTGGGTGTGTTTGTTTGTCAACACAGTATCACGTATGGTTATGCACATTACCAAAGTTAAGTGCTCGTCAGTCGTTAGTGGCTCTGTTCACATGCACGCCTAAACTGGACCCGGGGCCCATGGCACGAGGTGTGCGAGAACTAAGGCCGTCCATCATGCAGTAGGTATTAGCTGCCAGAGAAATAGTGGTTATAGGCTGAGCAGGTTAAATATCATCTCCACTTCCCTCTCCCATTCCCTGCCTTAGCCCTCATACACACCTATCTCTAAAACAGAGAGGTCATGCAACAACTACACTACACGCACCATCAGCCTAGCCTAGTGATGTCATGCTACACTACACTAGTCCTGTCGCTGGGGTTGTGCATTGGGCCAGCTTGTGGGGCAGGCCTCAGCACTGGCATGCAAAGGAACGACTACGGGATGAAGGTTAACATCAAGAAGACAAAGAGTTATGAAAGTATGTTCAAGAACTTAGCTATCGCAAACAGGTCGTTGTTATTAGCCTTTCATAGTAACTATGGCGATATCTTGTATCGTCTGCGAGATACAACGACTGATTGGTAGAAAATCGCGAAATTTTTATACCCCACTGGTATTTAGCACCCCGGCAGGGGGTGACCCTGTGGGAATTTTGTGAATATGATAAAACCGTATGGTGAAAAAACTATGACAATATGTTAAGCCATTTTCATGTTGGAGTTAAACAAATGAATAGTAAAGACTCTGATTTGGAGTACGTATTGTATGCCACAGAAACATGGACGTAGTTGAGGAAAGTGGACATGCAACGACTGGAATTGTTTGAAATGTGGTTTTGGAGAAGGTTAATGAAAATCAGTTGGACTGAACACCAATCCAATCGAGATTTTTTGGACATGGTGGATGAAAACAGAAGCTTGATGAGCACCATTTGACAAAGACAGAAAATTGGTTAGGTCATGTGTTGAGAAGTGAATCTCTTCTGTGTACAGTCTTAGAAGGCAGAATGGAAGGGACAAGAACTCGTGGGAGGCAGAGTGCTACGATGATAGACTGGATGAAGAGCAACGATGTGGAATATGAACATATAAAGAAAAGAGTTTGTGACAGAGAAGACTGGCATCATTGGAGGCCTGGACCTGCCTGAAAAAGGCAGCACGAGAGAGAGATATTGAAACGTGGTAGACTGCAGACTTGATGTATTTGAGGTTCACATAGTAAGGTACTGATGTGGTGAAGCTGCGATGCAAACAGTTAATACACCATTGCGTTCAAATGTGATTGCTGAACAACACCAGCAAAATTTATGAAAATATCTCAACAGATGTATGAATTACAATTAAATAAAAAATGGCACTTTTTGGGGAATATGGTGTGTTTGTATAATGTATAGTAGTCAGTTGCTATTTTGTTTATAAGTTTGTACATATTTTGTCATTGGTTGTGTGTATGTATGTGGCCTCAGGATATGCAAGCTAGCATATTCTAAGCCAGTCCCCAAGCCCAGAAATAGGGAGGGTTGAATTAGGAAGGGCATCTGGCATAAAAAATACCTTGGGTGCATGGATGGGCTTACTTTCACTCTCGTCTGTGATAGCAGTCACATAGTGACAGGAATGTGTGAGAGGGAAACAGCGTCTAACCAAGAGCCTCATCAAATCCAGAATTAGGCAAGTATAGGGGAAGTGTGGGTTCTTGTTCTGAGGTTCTTCATCTTTGTTTCAGCTGTTTTCTGCTGGTTCTCCTTACTATTAGACTATAGAGGTAGACTGAGAAGCATGGAAGTGAAGGTTGGCTGTGATATTTCTGGTGCCAGTTCACCCAGGATGTCCCAGGTAAATTGCCATTGAACGGTTGTTATTGTTATAGTGTGTGTAGATAATGCTATGTAATGCTGTTGTTTTACAGGGCTCAGATTATATGCAATATGGGAGATGCTCTCGGGCCAGAACTGGCAACGTGTTTGCCCATATTTCTCGATCGACTAAAGAACGAGATCACCCGTTTGACGGCTGTTAAAGCTTTGTCAATGATTGCTGAGTGAGTGAGCATATATGTTCCTTCTCTGTTGTGCAGCAATAAAGTTTTATTTAAGTTATTTGCTGTATCTATACTTGTCTATAAATTGATCTATGTATAAGCCAGGCTGCTGTTCACGCGGCAAAAATTCAGATGTGTAAGCCGAGAACATAAATTTTAGATCCCTGTCACTACCGTAGTCAATGCAGTGTGATGCCCAATTCCCAACTGACAACTTATAAACCGGCAGTGATTTCACTAAACCATGTCCTCATTACCAGGGAATAGACTGGTTTTTAGGGAAGCCAGCACACTGCAGGCACTCAGTTCTATGAGTTACACTGTCTGACACGTGCACAAGATTGTAGGCTACGGCTGCCCACGATGCTGGTGTTGGTGCTGGTGCTAATATGGTCAGTTAACTATCACACATGTGACAGTTCATTGACTTCATTCACTTGACTGATCCCTGAGCCGTGCTCAGTAGGTTACAACACAGCCAGACTCATCCGGTATTGAAGTTGCTCACTTGTTATTTTTGCAAACTTTTCGAAAAACATGGCGGGCAAGTGTGTTAATGAACTTCTTATTTTTCATGAGAATCACGATTCGAACGATAAAAAATATAGTTATTTATTTATTAATTTCGAGTTTGGCATTTCTGTTTATTTATTGCTAGTCTGTTGTTATGACATCATAAGCATTCATGGCTTCCTAATTTTGCAGTACCAGTTATGTTATATTATTATATTGTATTATATTGTGTTGTGTTGTATTGTATTGTATTATATTTTTCGTTTGTCATACATCAAAACAAATGTGCCATGATGTATTGTGTAGTTGTAGTTGTCCATCATGGTACACTTATATAGTAGCATTATTTGTAAGGTGATTGAAAAAGTTCTATTGTGCTTTTTATTTTAAATTTATTTTATTATTATTTATTTAAAATTTTATACTTATTGACCGTTGCTGTATGACAGATCTCCACTGACAATCAATCTCAGTCCAATACTCGCAGACTGCATTCCAATTCTGGCGTCATTTCTGCGCAAAAATCACCGTGCATTACGGCTGTCAACACTTCAGTGTCTTGATGTTCTTGTGAAGCATTATGGTAAGACATACAGTGCAGCACTGTCCAATAAGATTATGGTACTTACAACTGACTTACAATGTTGTCGGTACTTACAACTGACTTACAGTGTTCTCGTTGTTGTTGCTTAAGCACTCAGCATGAGCGTACAGTAAATTTCAGTATCTGATTTTGATAAACAGGCCATATCCAATTACCATGGCTTGTACGGTAGTACAAGGTGTTGTATGAGCCATTGGCCAAAGTAATGGGAAAGGGCGAATTGCAGCTCCCTCCAACTCTGCAATCGCTTAACCAATTTTGACGAAACCTGAAATTTAGAACTGCCTTCCAAAGGCTACCCTGCATGCAAAATTTGATGTCGATCAGACCATGTGTGTGGTCTGGGCGAATACCCAGTTTGCCATGGTAAGGTTTCTTTCTTTGTTAGTTTTCTTTTTCTTTTTTTGTTTCTTCGGCTTGCACACAGGTCACACTGTGCGTCAGGTCTGGACCAGCGAGGGCTCAAAATGCATAGTTCTATGGATGGATGTGCCTTTTGTGGTCTAAATGATTTTCCCCTAAATTATTGGGGTCAAACCCAAAAAAATTGAAATTTTGGCGACGTGAATAGGATTTCAAGCCTGAACGACAAAAAAATCAAATCCTTACAACTTGAAAACTACTGAGCCAGTCGTGACAAAATTTTACAGGAGGTATGCACCATGAATGGCTGGGCCTATATGATCCCCCAACAAGTCCAAGATGCCCGGAAGGTAGCCATCTGGAATGTCATAAAATGCTAATATCTCCGCTCCGCAGTAAATAAAGATATCTGCACCAAATTTGGTGGGAAGATGCACTGTGGCAATAGGAAGAGGCAAAAATGATCAAAAATCAAAACCCGAAGTTAATTCACATGACATCATCAAATGAACAACAGGAATGAAAGGGCATTGATCTCAGGGATTATAAAAAATGTTTGAACCGTCATGCCGAAATGTGCCAAGTTCACTTATCATGAAAACCAAGATGGCGTCCACCGCCATATTGAATTTTGGAAAATATCAGTATCTCCGGATTGGATGGAAATATTTGCACCAAATTTGGTGGAAAAAATGCATCACAGCCATTTGGAGACGATCACGTGACCAAAACTGGAAACTGAAAGTTAATCACAAGTTACATATATGTATACATTACAGTAAATTTGTGTAATCAGTGATTTCGCGAAATGTCTAGTAAGGGTTAGATTTAGGGTTGGGGTTGAGTAAGGGTTAGGATTAGGATTAGTTATTTCGTGTAATAACTGTCAATAAATATCCGTAATTACACGAAATTACTAGGAATTTCATGTAATCACTGATTACGCTAATCTACTGTAACATATATATATGCTGCTGAGGCCGAGAGATGATATTGCGCATGGCCAACACTGTCTATGAAATGTTAGCCTATATTTTAGTCTCTGACTGTCTAATCACTTGTAGTGTGATTTTCGGTCAAGCAAGCAAGTCAGTGAAAGCCAACCTCATATATGTTATGATTGTGTGGATGTTCTTGGATGTGCAGGAGATGGCATGTCTTCAGTCATGTTTGATAACATTTTGAAAGAACTGAGCAACCTCATTAGTGAAAATGACCTTCACGTTTCACAGGTTTATACTGCATCTGCACTTTTGGTGTTGTTTTCTTTGCAATTCATATGAAACCCTTTTACATTCACAAATTTTTACCACCCTGCACAGCGATAGCATAGCAAGATGGTATCTTTTGAGTAGTATCTATTTGTGTGTCTTGAAATGTTTGAGTATAGTAGTAAAGTAAATGTGGATTTGTATAGCGAACACACCTCTAATATACTACCACTTCCCGTACATCGGTGTTGATCTCCGTTTAACTAGCTCACAGCCAGACACCAGCTCACACTGCAATACCGCGGATACGGACTGTTGTATCGCGTGATGTGCCTGCTGCCTACCCACGGCAGTATGGCTCAGATGTGCCTGCTGCCTACCCACGGCGGTATGGCTCAGGCTGAGTAGACCTGGGTGGTTGGTTCTGTGCCTAGGTGGTTTACCCGTCCTAAGACGGTCAGTGGCATAGAGTAACTACGTTGATTGAGACCAACACGTTACCGCTAAGCCAAACCGGCAACCTGTATCATCATTGAGCTATTATCATGAATGTTTTGTGGGAGCAAGATATGGTCAAAAGATCAAGCAAGTTTGCAAACAACTGCATTCCGATACACTGTAATTTAACATCCCTGATGTTCTAGTTAGAAACTATTTTTCGTTTTATTATGTACTGAGTGTGCCAAAATAGTTGCCTCTTAGGAATTTTTGCCGAGCTGTTAGAAACTACAGATAGTTATCACAAAACTTTATGCACTAATTAGCGAGAAGTTTCAGAGGCAGATTAGTGATGAGATGTAGTTGATTTCTGTTTGTTGGCAGTTGTCTCTAACACTGCTTACATCTATTTGTCGAGTTAACAAAGCCGCTATGGGTGCTGTTCACAAGGACATCTTGCCGCAGATCACTCACCTTATTCGGTCTCCACTTCTTCAAGGTACTTAATTTTCACTCATGTTTATAGTATTTATGATAGTATGTACATTATTATCGGAGGAAGACTGATGATTTGGCTGTGTTAGAAACAGCTACAGATACGGTCATAGTTTCTATAAAATGCAAATATGAAGCTTCAGGTGGTACCATTGTGAAACTGGAAAACGATGCAAGGTAGAGCTATAGTTCTAATAGTAAGTCATATGTGGATTATCGATTGGCGCCACTTTTAGTGACATGGAACGACCTGTAATCGAGGTTTCAAGGTCATGCAATTATTTCATGCTGAATATCTCAGAAACGGTATAAGATATGGTTACAGTGGAATACGAATAGTGACTTATACGCACCATACCGAGCAGTGTCATTTTGAAGGACCTTGAATGACCTTAAATGACTTAGCAAAATATTCAGTGACATGAAGCATCGCACTGTCTGTCTGCAACAGCTGAGCTTCTTGTCTGTACCCCCTTCTATATAACAGCCCCCACGGATAAAGTGTCCAGTGAATATTTTTGCAACATTTTTTACAAGGGACTCGGGGTCCCTCACCTACCAGCTGGTATGGATTCCACAAAAACTGTCTACTGTTTGGCCACAGTCCATACATGATAATGACCGGCAGACAAATGGAAAAGAAATCTCATTAGTCGATCGTATACTACATAATCATCATCGTTATGCTTTGATAACAGGCAGGCATTGGTGTAATTGCAGGTAACACTATGTGATCCATGCCTGAGTGCCTTGCATGTACTACAAAAATGAGCGCTATATAAATACACTTCTTTACCCTTTTTACCTGTCTTTATATCATAACTCAGAACAAGACAGCTATATGTGGTATGTGCATTGACATTGCAGGTGCAGCACTGCAAGCTGTGATGGATTTCTTTCAAATCTTGGTCACTAGTGGAAACAGTGAAGTGGATTTCCACAAGCTCTTTGCGGTTACTACATTGTCTATGAATACATCCATTAACATGTTTAAATTTGCACTACTGCCAAACATGGCTGAAATAATGCAAAGATGATTAATCTGGATCCGGATGTCTGTCAGATCTGTCCCAAAATGTTTTGGATGCATTATCTTGTCGGCATCAGTCATTTCTCCAAGTATGTTACAAATCTGCCGTTGATTGTGCTAACAAATGTCCAAAAATCCCATATTCCGCAAATGAAAAAGTGATCCGGACCACCACCAAAAGTCAATCACTTCTAGAGGGTCAACCCTTGCCAAGTTTGGTTGCCGTCTGTTTCTATGTTTGTCAGTTATCCTGTTTACAGAATGACAGAATGATCATGTAACCTTCGCCTTGTTGGTGGAGGTGACAGTTATAAAATTCAACAATATATAGACATCTTAGCTTGACTAGAATCACTACAGTGTTGCCAAAGTATATGTTATATCCAGGGTGTCCCTTTTCTTCAACATAGATTTTGCACGACTTTTCCATGCAGAGATTATCCTACCGCTCACCATTTTCGCCAACGGCGAATAAAAACCAGCAGTGGCGAAAATGATTCACGGTGTTTCGTCACTAGTGACGAAAACACACGCAAGGTCAAGGTTGTAACCACGGAGGCTGACAGAGCATGGTAGTTATTGTAAACATCTTTAACAAGGCAGCCAGCGAGCCAGCCTTCCACACAGCAGTGGCACGACTGGCATCTAGCTCTTAGTTGTGCATAGCATGCTAGCTTACGATGTGTGATATAATTAATATTCATTACGTGCATGCGTGCGCCTTGCAGCACAGTAGTCAGTAGGCCTGTTAGTACAGCTCTTGAATATAAACAAAGGATTTATAGTCGTGCTGCAGGCTGCAGCAGCAGTGAGGCCACTAGTCTGGGCCTCTATTGATGGCTCTGGGCTGGGCTAGTCTGGCAACAGCCTTTTGCCTGCAGACAAGGTCCAGGCTAGAAGCGCAATATTAATATTGAAAGAACAATATTAATATTCATGTTTAGGCGCCTGTGCGTCAGCAGCAGCACCAGGCCTGGCAGGCTGCAGCCGACTGCTAGCAGCAGTGCTAAAAGGCGCCTGTGCGTGAGCAGCAGCACCAGGCCTGGCAGGCTGCAGCCGACTGCTAGCAGCAGTGCTAAAAGGCGCCTGTGCGTCAGCAGCAGCACCAGGCCTGGCAGGCTGCAGCCGACTGCTAGCAGCAGTGCTAAAAGGCGCCTGTGCGTGAGCAGCAGCACCAGGCCTGGCAGGCTGCAGCCGACTGCTAGCA
>Ga0209149_1002536_pt1 | contig 10303 bp, 6 predicted proteins | sample WorMetTyACAVOLI2_FD_187423 | JGI IMG/M metagenome (GOLD analysis project Ga0209149, IMG submission 187423) | Marine gutless worms symbiont microbial communities from Max Planck institute for Marine Microbiology, Germany - Olavius algarvensis... ...
TCAAAGTTTGAATTCCTTCCATTTTCAACATCTATCTCCTCCGCCATTTACAACGGGAGCTGGCAAATGACCACTAATTCTTAAACTAGGGCACAATATCTAAATTTGATCGGGCCGGATTTTTGAAATTTGTCCTAGTTTTTGTGTCACGTGACTTTGAACTTGGACGGAACCTCAGTGGTGACTTTCGAAAATCGCTTACTTATTTATTGTTTCTGGTAATTTCGGTATGTTTGAGCGACATTTTGTTGACAATTAGAAGTCGACCGTCAGTCCCCATACGGGACTAATTTTTTATTACTTTCCCAACCAAGTGTTTCATCAGTTTGTTTTTACTAACTCTTGTGAACTGAACTGAACGTTTAATCACACCTGCAGCGAAAATAGCTGAATATAAAATAACACAAACATAACAATAAAAACAGAGACAAGGAGTACATAGACGATAAAACAGTAAAACTAGATATCGTTAGTTTATTTTCCAAGTTGACTTTCCATCAGTTGAGTTTTCTGGTTACCTTCACTGTCAGCTGTCAAGTTTATTTGCATATAACAATTCCCGTCATAGCCCATAGCTGACATATTGACGTAGTCATGTTATTGTAGCTAAGAATCGCTTTCCACATGACTATGCAGTAGAATTATGCCTACAAATAAAAGTCACCAACAGTTTCACTACAATTTGTAGGTCACTGCAAGGTGTCATACAGTATTATGAGTGGCTTAAGCACCTCCCTGATGATGCTCTGCTCACTCTACTCAACATTTTTAATAACATCTGGGCTTCGGGAAAATTCCCTACAAGCTGGTGTACTTCTACAGTTATACCAGTACCTAAACCCAGTAAAGATACATCTGACCCTTCTAATTATTGCCCAGTTGCTCTCACAATTTGCATTTGCAAGGTTATGGAGCGTATGATCAATAGCCATCTAGTGTGGTACTTAGAACGAAACAAGCTTATCTCTCCTATGCAATGCGGCTTCCGCAAACAATGCAGCACTGCTGATCATCTGGTACTACTAGAATCCTTTGTCAGAGAAGCTTTCGCTCAGCAACAACATGCTGTCGGAGTCTATTTTGACTTAGAGAAAGCTTATGAAAGTACGTGGAAGTTTGGTATCATGGGAGATCTTCATAATGCAGGTCTGCGTGGCAGATTGCCCCTCTTCATAGAAAGCTTTCGAAAAAAATAGACAGTTTCGTGTTCGACTAGGTGCGTGCTATTCAGACCCCTTCGATCAGGAAATTGGTGTACCTCAAGGCAGTGTCCTTTCAGTCACTGTTCGGGTTAAAGATTAATTCAGTAGTCAAGGCTATATCCCCTGGTGTTGAATGCTCTTTATATGTCCACGATTTTCTGATCTGCTACAGATCTAAGCATATCCATATTATCGAGCATCACCTCCAACAGTGTCTCTATAAACTTGCAGACTGGATTTACAGCAATGGATTCAAGTTCTCTCCTTCTAAAACCGTATGCATACACTTCTGTAAATTGTGCAAATTCCACCCAGAACCAACCCTTTTACTAAACGGTACCCCATTCCTGTCGTAGAGGAAACTAAGTTCCTGGGTGTCATCTTTGACCGCAAACTGTCTTTCATCCCACACATAAAACACTTAAAGCTCTAAACCTGCTGCGAGTCCTAGCACACACTTCCTGGGGAGCAGACCAAGAAACACTGCTTCACTTGTATAGATCTCTCATACATTCCAAACTTGATTATGGCTGTATTGTTTATGGATCTGCTCGTGGCTCTTACCTGTGGATGCTTGATCCTATTCAAAACTATGCTTTTCGTTTATGCTTGGGTGTATACAGAACTTCTCCCGCATCCAGTTTATGCGTGGAAGCAAATGAGCCCCCTCTCTATTTTAGGCGGAAAAAACTTTCACTCCAGTATTGTCTAAAGTTAAGTTATAACTACAACAACCCTGCATATGCTACTGTTTTCAATACCACTCTGTATTTGAAAGAAAACCTACTCAATTACTTCCTCTTGCAATCCGTGTTTCAGGTGATCTGCATGCAGTTGCTTTCAAAAAGAGTGATGCTATTACATCTTCTATACCAACCACACCACCTTGGCCCTGCTGTTAACTTTACACTGCTCGGACAAAAGCAACACTCCTGCCAAAATATTCAGGCATCATTTTTATGAACTCTGTCATGTGTTCAAGAATTACTATCGCATATTTATCGATGGCTCTAAAGAAGGTAACAGAGTTGCTGCTGCTGTGGTCCATCGAGACAGTACTAAGTGTGTTCGATTACCTGATACAGCAAGCATCTTCAGAGCTGAATTATATGCTCTTTTGCTTGCGATAGATGTGGTCTGATGCTCAAAAGAAAAGAATTTTGTAATTTTTTCTGATTCTATGTCAAGTCTGCAATCTATCTACAGCTTTAATCTTGACTCAGATCTCGTTTAAAAGTTTCTGAAGGACTACACTATCCTAGCAAAAAATGGCCACAACATTATTCTCTGTTGGATCCCCAGCCGTGTGTGAATTCTCGGTAATGAAAAAGCAGATGCAGCTGCAAAATCCGCACTCTCCTTACCTGTCACTCGTATCAAGCTTCCTGCCACAGACATGTATACTCGTATAACTAAGCTGATATTTGACGAGTGGCAGGAAGTATGGAATTGCTGCGCTGGAAACAAATTACATGCTATTAGACGTACTGTAGGTGGCTACAAACAGAAAACATGGCTATCGCGCCATGATTCAGTATTGCTAAATAGACTGCGTATTGGTCATACTCGTTTAACGCATTCTTTCCTATTATCAGGTGATTACTTACCTGAATGTGGTACTTGTCAGTGCCCACAAACAGTGAAGCACATTCTGGTTGAATGAAGTACAAAATAAACACTTTGTTGCTTCTTCCATTAAAGATTTATTTGATAATATGGAAGCACATAAAATCATTGATTTTATTACAGAAACTCGTTTTTATAAGCAACTTAAATGTTTTCATATTAATGTTTGTTATCTGTTTTTTTATTCTAGCTTAATAGCCTTGATCTTACATACATAGGTTTTACTGTCTTTATAAGTTATTTTTATATCCTATCCATCGATAAACCTTGAATGGCACTAAATAGCCTTTTTGTGCTGATGTGCTGTTAAGAAACTTACACACTCGCGTAATGTTACAGTTCATACAACTGTATGTGTTTTATGCATCCACAGCCTATGCTGCAATGTTAACGTTGTTGCTTTGTCCATGCTGCTTTCGTGCCATTGGTATTTCTTTCGCATTGCAAGAATACTGAATGGATTTCGATGAAATTCGAGGGAAGTGATCACTACACCAATAGGTTAAAAGATGACATATTGCAATGTGAACAAGGGAGCTGGATATGACAGAAAATACTAATCAATATTAATTGGTATTGCTACAATGTCAGACAGGTGCTGATGTATAGCACACAAGTGTAAGGAGACGATATGAAAGCCGCCGCTCGTCAAAGCCTAAACTGCATTAAAAACCAAAAAATAAAATATGGCGAAAAACGATTTTCAATATGGCAGATGGAATTCTTACACCCTGCAATGTGGCATGATCGTGAGATTGATTTCGCCAGCTGACTGCACCCTGCAATGTGGCATGTGGCTCTGGAAACGTGACAGTGAATTCACCAAGTGGCAGCAACCTGCAATGTGATATATGGCTCTGGGATGACATGCCATTGAATTTGCCCAAACGTCTGCCATATTGGAATTCTACAACTGGTTTTGATTTAGACCACAACACCGCAGTCGATATATCATTCTGCACCAGTCTCCAAAGTTTTATCCGAATCGGACCACCCTCTGCAGAAAAAAATGACGTCGTGTCGATTTTCAAGATGGCGGATCTCAGCCATCTTTGATTTTAGGAATACAATAATGGATGCTTTGAAAAACCCAATTAGAAATACTAAATTGCTCAGTTTCCAGAAAATCGCGTTTTTGCATTTTGGAGTCAAGATCCAAGATGGCAGAGATCCACCATTGTGGATTTTAGGGGTCCAATGATGGGTTCTTTGAAAAGCCCATGTACGACTTCGTAGTCGTCATCAATAGAGACTATACCTCTAAATTGCTTACTTTTTGAGAAAATCGCGTTTTTGCATTTTGCCGACAGACAGACTGTCAGACAAACGGACAAACAGATGGACATCATCGATGCGTGAAGCCGCAGTTTTGCTGTTGCAAGCTGCGGCTTAATAATTTTAAATGCAAATATTACAAATTTTAAAGCAATTAAATTTTCGTTCATAAACCAATTATACAATATATTTCAACAGCCCACATAGACACCTTTATTGGTCTGCTCATTAATTGCATGCTGTAGCAGTGTGATTTGCTGGCTGTGGTAACGCCTGTATGGAAAGCTCCTACAACAGATGTTGGATAAATGCTGTGGCATTGGCGTCATATGGCCACATGTAGGTTTTAGCTTTCTACAATGTGTCCACAACAAACAAAGCCAAAGTCTACTTTTTAGCATAACGTCATCGAACCGCCACTAAACGCTCTAATTTTTGGCACAGCGATTTAAGAGAACTGAGTCTGCCTATGATTGTCTTTCACCTTACCTGCGTAATGCTCATACCTGGTAAAACGTTTGAGACGAAGTTACATTTTGGTGAGAAACAAAACAGTCCGTCAATAAAATTCTAAAATCAAAAATTATCCACATTAACTTAACACAATTAACCACAAAGATACCTCAAAATGTCCACCATGAACTCTGACACAAGGAGGGATGGCGATGCCACTGACTGATGGCTGCAACAACAATCAAATGGTTCAGCTGTTCAACTAACAGTCTCTGTTTCCAGTTCTGCAAAATGTCATTACAATAAAAACATATCAAGGGTATTATGCAAGCTTCGTAGGAAATGTAACTGCAGTTGTGTCCTGAGTAGACTGTGGAATAAGTCCTCCAAATGTTATAAAATAAATTTAATCAGTCCTGAATAGAATTGTGATAAAAATTCCCTGGCTTTTTTTGTTGGCACAGTATAGTTTAACAGTTTGTATAATATTGCCTTTTTCTTTATGAGAGTAGGCTGTATGGTGACAACTACTATTTTAATAGAGTTTAGTCATATTCATTTGCAGTCTTGGCCAGTTTAGAGCCTAAAGTGTCTTCATAATGTACAGAGTGTTAACATCCTGAATTTTCTATAGAGTTTTACTGGAAGATTGAAATGGACTATGATTTTTCAGTGGGAAGTTAAACTTTACTTTGTTTCATTCTTAAGTTTTCACATAAAACTCGTTCATCAGAATGTAGGTGAGGCAATGTATGTGGTCATGGTCTGCCTTGTGGTACAATTTTGAGTCGTTTCTTGTGGGCATATCAGTGTAGGTTAAGGTCAGTGCATTTCAGCATGAACTCTAGAATGGGTGCTTTTCAGCAGATATTTGTTGGCATTAACTGCTGTGGTGAAATAATGAGCAGTTTTATCTAATGTTCATTAATTTGCAATGTCCTGCGGCTGCTGCTGCTGCTGCTTTTCTGTTGTGCATCATCAAGGTTTCTACTTTGCACCATGGCTTACCGTAGGTGCTGGGTGTGGATGGGTAGCCTAGGCCTCCACTAGATGCTCATTTCCACCTCACCTCTTAACCGCTGCTATAATCAGGGCACATTTTGTCAGTGAGCATGAACAGTTGCTATGATTTGCGATGCTGCAGCACCACTGCATCTGTGACTGCAGTGAGGTGGTTGTCCTGCTTGCAATTGTTAATGAAAGTGATTTTGGAGAGCAGCAGTGAGATGGAATCTGACAGAATGGCTTTAGGTAGGACAGGGTACAAGATGCATGGTGTAACGTCTCTCCCTCTGGCCTTAAAGATATGTATGCAAGAACCAATGTGAGACGTGCTGAAGAAGGAAACAGTGAGGGTTGATATAAGACCGTTGGCAAGGGATGCACAGAGCAAATTAGCGTAATGCTTGATAATGAGGTACTGGAACAAGCACACAAGTTTTTGGTATCATTGTTATTTTATTTCAAATAATTGTATGCAGACTTATTGCTCAAGTCTGATGTTAGACATTTCGGGGTGAATACTAAACTAAGCAAAAGACACATGAACTGAAAATACATGGTTCTAAGACAAATAAGACTGTTAGTGGAAACGATTTGTCTGCGACGTACATGTAACCCTAGCCAGCCTTTGACTCATTTATACTGCTCACTATGGAGGTAGAGCTCTTTAATGAAGCCCTCATTAATAAGCCCTCATTCTGTAGCCTAATAAGCCCTCATCCCTCATCATGTAGTACTGTCATGTCACTTTAAGCACACGTTCATATTGAATTAGAAGCCAATTCTGTTGGGCAGCCTTGGTAATTAGCAGTGCTGAGTTGATGCTGTGGAAAATATTGATCAAATTAGTAGTTATGTAATGATATGCTAGATGTCAGTAGTAGTAATCTGGTGGTTACTATTTTTGTCACATGTAGAAACACGCTGTGCGCATTGAGTTGTCGCTTGCCATGGCAATATTGTTCAATATCCTATCGGTTTGTATAGGAGTTGGTAAGCGATTGGTGTCTGTCATGCATATAGGCCCTTGAATGTTAGCAGGGTGACCACTTGTCTGGAAAAACTGGAAATGTCACGGAATTTGACAGCTGTCAGTGAAATGTCAGGAATTTTACCAAAAGTCAGGGAAATGTCATGGAAAAAATCTTGTCAGGGAAAAGTTGCCTAAAACTATTTATTTAAGCTGCATATTTGCATCCATACAGGTATTTAGTTGAAGTCTATTTTGTATTACATATTAAACATAATGGTTTCGGATTATGCGGTGTTGCATTCCTACCCCCAGTGCTGACAGTAACACAAGTATAGGCATGATATGAGTAACACTTAAAGGCCCATTTATAGCGATGCAACTCGATGTCGAGTGGAGTTGCGTCGGCGGGTCGCTATAGACACTTCGGACTTCGCCGATGCAACTCGACTCAACTTGACGTCGAGTTGAGTTGAGTTGCGTCGCTATAGACACCCTCACCCTCATGACGTTCAGAACTGATCGGTGACAGTTGTTTACGCTATCGAGTTGCGTCAGCGTCGCTATAGACACTTCGCCGACGCAACTCGACGTCAAGTTGAGTTGAGTTGTGTCACCATAAACGGGCCTTAACATGTCGAGTGCCATGAACTGTCAGGGAATTTGACATTGTCTGGAGAGTGGTCACCCTGTGTTAGGTCTTTAGGGCCGATTGCATCAACGTTACTTAAATCGCCACTTATCTAAGTGCCACTTAAATTAACTGGACTTATTGCTGTGGCGACACAGATGTGCGCATAGGCAGCTTCACGAGGCTGCTCCATGCAGAACGATGCTGAGTCATCTCTGTTCCTTGATGAATGTCGAGGTCATGTTGCTTGCAGTCTTCCTTCACCATGTCAATCCATCTTTTCTCGGGGCTTCCTTGTATTCTTGTCCCATGCACATATCTGTGGAGTACCAGTTTCGTATATCTAGCATGATCCACTCTGCACGTGACCAAAATGCTGTATTTGCCATTGCTGTATGCGATTTGCTACGTCCTCGAGTAGACCAACTCTATCACCCTTGTGCACCTCTTTATTCTTGATCCTATTTCTGGGAGTTACTCCTGCAATCCTCCTCATACAGGACATTTCAAATACCTGTAACTAGTCGGTTTACCTGTGTTTGCTTCAAAGTCCAAGTTTCAGAGTTGTACATCAACACACTGAGTACCATTGTCTCATATACCTTCAACTTCGTAGACGACCACACTTTCTTTAACATTTGGAATACAGTTCTAGCCAACCCAATTCTCTGTTAATATCACCATCCACTCCATCATATGTACCTACGTTACCACCCAGGTAAACAAAATTGTCCGTCTGTTGCAGTTGCTGTCCATTTATGTATATCTGAAAATTGTTACTACCACGACTGAGATACTGGATTTCAGTTTTTGACACATGTCGAAAATTAAAGTGATACTTAAATCTACACTTGCCAGGATATGGTTGCATGTGATAAAATTAAGTGCTTCTTACATAATTATGGTTGATGGAATGCAATTTTCAATAAGAAGAGGTTAACGCTGGAGTTAAATGTCTGTTTGAAGGTAAGTGTAGTTGGTGCAATCGGCCATTAATGGTTTATATGCTCTGCGTACTTCCTTCATAGTAACAGTGTGTCAGTATTCCGTACTGTTGTCTGTCTGTTTTTTATAATTTAACGTAAGTGATTTATTAAGCATTGTAGCTACAGCTGTAAGATAGCAGTCGTGTTACTAAATTCCTTTTGAATTTACTGTGACGCCACGTCTTATTGTTCTTATTGTTTCCATTATGTTACAGCATAGTTGGCTAAAGAATTGGCATTGTATAGCACATACACAGCACAGTCACCAGCAGTACACAATGTGTAGCTGTTGCATTGCTTATTATTGGGCATTTAGTTACTCTCAAGTAACTCAGTTCTAATTTTAAAATATAAACAGAAGCAGTTTGAAATTAATTATGTATATGTGTTGTGATTGATAAGTTAAAATTGAATTTGTTTATCACTACGTTAATTTTGGATCTAGATAAATGACTATCAGCTTTCAGCTGAGTAATAACAAAAGGCAATGGTGAGTAGGCAGCAGACTGTTCGGCTTGCATCCCAAGTTATCTAGGTTGACCGGAGAACTGTTGTTGTACAGTGTATGTACATTAGACAAACTTATCATCATGGTTATGTCATCATTATGATGGTTTTGTTGTTGTCGTTGTTGTAATTATTACTGTTGCTCAACACCAGTGTAGTTTTGTCATCCCATCAGTTGTCACTATTATCACTGTCATTTACATCTGATATTTATAGGGGTGGACTGGACAGATATTGTTTTTGCCCGGACAGACCCATGCGTGATGGGCCAAAAAACAGTACCAGCCCGTTAGTTGTAACTGGGAGCAGGTAAACATGTTAAATGTGAAACAGAAATGTAGACTGTGCTGTATGCACTGTGTTTTCTTGAATAGCTTCTGGGAAAATTTACATATTTTTACGAAAATTTTCGACGATGTAGTTGTGAGATTTCTGATTCTAAGAATTTAAAATGTATTAGTTGTTAAATATTTTTGCTAACATCAGTGTAAAGTGGACATCATTCATTTGTATTCTGCAGTTCAATCATCAACTTTATTTCGAGTAGCGTATCCTGTACAGCGCCCTTGTAGTGACTTTGCGGACACGTTACGGCGCCTTATAAGTTGTCGTATTATTATTATTATCAGTGAGAGTGTTGTTGCAGCAGTAAGATTTACAACTGAAGATAAATATTTTATTAAATGGTTGTAAGAGCTGTACAGCAGAGCACAATTTTGTTTGTTCAAAGCTACTCTGGCAGCTTCTGTTGTACATAGCAATTTTTATTCAATGTAACTCGCGTCTCTTGTCTTTTTGTGTGGTGTCTTTGCAGTCTTTTGACTTTACATCACCATAATTAGTTAATTTATGATTGCTCAAGATATTTCCTGACAGAGGATGAAGTCTTGATAAGTTAATGACACTTTCAAGAATCAGCACGGAATCTTTGACTTTGTTAATTTTTGCCGTCATGTGGGCAGTGTGTGGTCGATCACGTCACGGAAGTGTGTCACCACTGTCACTGGTCATTGTCTTTCAGTAACACACCAGAATTCGATCCTCTGTCAGGAAACATTTTAAACCAGCAATCTGCTCTGCTTGATGCTTTTCGCTCAGTTGTAACGATTTAATGAAATGTTGATTTTCAATGATGGAACCCATTGCTGCTACAACTGCACTTTTTCTGATGTTCACATTACAGTGCTGATGGCAAAGAATTTTATGAAATAGACAAGTTATTTTTAGATGCACAGAGTCAACTCTCTGTCGTCTAGGTTGTCTGTAATGTTTGTTCAATTCGTTAATTTTTTTTCTACAAGTTACTCAAGAAAACAAAAGTGGATTTTTATGAACACAATGTACACTTTATACATTTTTACTCTCTCTCTCTCTCTACAGTAGGATGATGCCAAATCAACTATTAGTAGTTTGTTGAAGCATAACTACAGTTAATTATGTAGGCTTGTGGCTCAGCAGCCATTGAAAACATAACATAGCTGTCTTGATTAGTTATTAATGAACAACTGACACTGCTTGGTTGTTGTGTAGTCGACTTATTTATAACTACTATACGGAGACAATCAAAAATTCATCCAGTCCAATATGGGACACTCCAGATGCAGCTGAATCTTTCCAAATACTAAAATAATATTCTTCGACACAACCTGGA